>Ga0307302_10000068_pt1 | contig 40514 bp, 40 predicted proteins | sample ER_DNA_183_FD_194490 | JGI IMG/M metagenome (GOLD analysis project Ga0307302, IMG submission 194490) | Bulk soil microbial communities from the East River watershed near Crested Butte, Colorado, United States - ER_DNA_183 | ecosystem: Environmental > Terrestrial > Soil > Floodplain | place...
CGCGACCTCCGCGCTGGTGAGCCGCCCGTCGAGGGCCGTGTCCCAGATGATGATCCGCTTCGTCGGGCCGACGCCGTAGAGCTCGGCGTTGATCGCGCGCGTGCGGCGGCTGGCGTCCCGCACCTCGACGCGAACGTCCCCCACCCCCTCGAGCCGCGCGAGCCGCTTGATCTCCGCCTCGAGCTGTGGGTTCCGGAGCGGCTTCAGCCGCGGCACGAGCAGGTACGGCTGCGCCAGGAGGAAGACGGCGCCGAACGCCGCGAAGGCAGGGCCGCCGACGATCCACCACCGGTCGCCGAGCCGGCGCGCCAGGAGCATCACACCGGCGATCGCGACTGCGGCGGCGGCGAGCGCCCCGAGCCGCTCCAGCCACGGGTCGACGAGGATCGTGCCGTAGTCGGCTCTGGAGACGCCGTAGCGACGGCGCCACCAGTGCGCGCCGAGCACGAATGGCAACGCGGCGAGCCAAGCAGCCACGAGCGTCGCGACGCCGAGCGCGACCCCGCCGGGGATGCCCTTGGCTCGGGCGCGCGGCGCCAAAATCACAGCCGCCGCGAGCGTGAGGAGCTGCGCCAGCGTCGCGCCGATCCAGAAGAGCCGAAGCCCGCGCGAGTAGCGCGCGCTCCGAGCAAGGAACTCGGAGCCGAAGACGTCTTCCGGTCGGAGGACCGGCGGGTGAAGGTCCGGCACGGAGGTCCGCCACAGCAGCGCGGCCGCGAGCAGCCACAGGCCTGCCCCGACCACGATGCCCCAGAATCTCCGCGTGCGCGTCGCCGTCATCTCGGATGTCCATGCCAACCTTTACGCGCTCGAGACCGTCCTCGGGGAGATCGACCGCGATCCGCCGGATGCGATCTGGTGCCTCGGCGACACCGTCGGCTACGGGCCACGACCGAACGAGTGCTGCGCGCTCGTCCGTGAGCGCACCGACCTGACGCTCGTCGGCAACCACGACCTGGTCGCGCTCGGCGAGGGTGGGATGGACGCCCACGACTTCAACCCGGAGGCAGCCGCAGCCTCCATCTGGACCCACGGCGAGCTGACCGAGGAGTCGAAGGAGTTCCTGCGGAGCCTCGAGCCGTCGGCGGAGGCAGACGGCGTCCAGCTCTTCCACGGCAGCCCACGCGACCCGGTCTGGGACTATGTCGTCACCGAGGGAATCGCCCTGGAGTCGTTGGGGCTGACGACCGCGCCGCTCGTCCTCGTCGGGCATACCCACGCCGCGACGGCGCTCGTCCTGGACGAGAACGGCCTGGAGGGCGGCCTCGCCCCGGACGGGCTCGAGGCGCCGATCGAGCGCGGTCGGTGGCTCCTCAACCCGGGCTCGGTCGGGCAGCCGCGGGACGGGAATCCGGACGCCTCCTTCCTGGAGCTCGACCTGACGGCTCGCAGGGCCCGTTTTCGCCGCGTTGCCTACCCTGTGGCGCGTACCCAGGAGGAGATCCGGGAAAGGGGGCTGCCGGATGCGCTCGCGGAACGCCTGGCTCACGGTCTGTAGCGCGCTCGTCCTCGCCGGCTGTGGCGGCGGAAGCGACAACACGTTCACGACGACGCAGGAGCGCACAACGACGACGACCACGTCGGCGCCGACGATCCGGAGCGCCGTGGCGCAGCAGCTGGCCGGCTCGAGCGACGAGATCGCACAGCTGCTCGACGCCGGTGACACCTGCGGCGCCGCCCACGCGGCCGACCGGCTCCGGAACGAGCTCACGGCCGCGATCAACGGCGGCGCGATCCCCGGCCTCTATCTCGAAGACCTCTCGTCGAGCGTCAACGAGCTCCAGGCGCAGCTCCGGTGCAGCCCGCGTGCCGAGGAGGACGACCACGGGAACGGCAACAGCAAGGGACGCGACAAGGAGAAGAAGCGCAAGAAGCACGACGGCGGGGACGATTGACCCGCTACACCGTCGAGAAGCGGCTCGGGCAGGGCGGGATGGCAACTGTCGATCTCGCCGAGGACACCGAGCTCGGCCGCCGGGTCGCGGTCAAGCGGCTGTTCGCCTCGCTCGCCGGGGACTACGTCTTCCAGCAGCGGTTCTTCCGCGAAGCGAAGCTCGCCGCCGCCCTGTCGCACCCGAACCTCGTCACGGTCTACGACGTCGGCGAGGAGGACGGGCTGCCGTACATCGTGATGGAGTACGTCGACGGCGAGACCCTCGCCGAGCTGATGCGCCGTGAAGGGCCGCTGCCGCCGGACCGGGCGGTCGACCTCCTGCTTCAGGTCTGCGCCGGGCTCGAGCACGCGCACGCAGCGGGGCTCGTCCACCGCGACATCAAGCCGCAGAACCTGCTCGTGCGGCGCGACGGCGTCGCGAAGATCGCCGACTTCGGCATTGCCAGGACGCTCCAGTCGACCCAGCTGACGCAGGTCGGCACCGTCCTCGGCACCGCGGCCTACCTGGCGCCCGAGCAGGCGGCGGGCGAGCAGGTGACCTCCGCCGCCGACATCTACTCGGTCGGCGCCGTCGGCTACGAGCTCCTCACGGGGCGGACGCCGTACGACTTCGAGACGCTGGCCGACCTGACGCTGAAGCAGCAGGAGCCCGCACCGCCGATCCCGGACGTCCCGCCGCACGTCGATCTCGCGATCCGCCGCTGCCTCGCCTTCGACCCCGCCGAGCGGCCGGCCTCGGCGGCCGCACTTGCGCGCGAGCTGTCGGGAGGCGGGAGCATCGCCGTGTCAGAGCCGGAGCCGCCGACCGAGGTGCTGCCGAGCTCGCGCGCGCCGCGACGGCTCCACGTCCCGCGGTGGGCGCTGATCGCGCTCGCGATCCTCGCCGCGATCGCCGTCCTCGGGACGAGCTTCGCGATCGCCTACACGCGCGGCGACGGAGACGACTCCAACCCGCCGGCCCAGCCTGCGCCTTCCCCGCCGCCGCCGAGCGCGCGACCGGATCTCGTACCTCGCGGCCGGACGCCGGAGGAGTCGGCACGGCTACTCGCGCAGTGGCTCAGGGACCGCGCGGGGGGCTAGACCGAGGCGTCGATACCGACTTCGGCCGTCTCGGCCGGCGTACCGAACGTGATGCCCTCGCGGGCGAGCGACAGCTGCACTTCCTCACGCGCCTTGTAGATCCGCCACTTCACCGTGGCGAGCGTGATCTCGAGCGAGTCGGCGATCTCGGTGTACGAGAGCCCGACGACGTCGCGGAGAAGCAGCGCCATCTTCAGGTCGACGTTCAGGTCGTTGACTGCGCGCCAGAGGGCGTCCATCGCCTCGACCCGCTCGACCGGAGCATCCAGCACCTCGAGCGGCGGGATGTCGTCGAGCGTCACGACCGACCGGGGCCGGCGCTCGTTCGCTCTGAGCTCGTCCAGCACGCGGTTTTTTGTCACCTGGAAGAGCCAGGTCGTGAACCGGCAGCGCAGCGAGAAGCGCGGCAGTCCCTGGTAGACGCGGAGGAAGACCTCCTGCGTCAGATCCTCGGCGAGCGATCTGTCGCCGACCAATCGGAGGACGTAGTTGTAGACCGGCGTCTCATACGCCCGGACGATCAGGTTGAAAGCCCGTTCGTCGCCGCGTTGAGCCTTCCGCAGTACTCCGAAATCTGGCTGGGGGAGCGCCAAGAGAGCCGAGTATAGCCCGATCAGCTGATCTGATTGGTCAAGTTTTTGCCGGTCATTTGTAAAGCCGGTGATAGGCCCAGTAGGGCGAGGATCGTGGGCGCGAGGTCGGACAACTCGCCGCCCTCGTGGAGCGAAACGCTCGTGTCGGTCAGCACGAGCGGAACGGGGTTCGTCGTATGTGCGGTATGTGGCTTGCCGTGCTCGTCGATCATGTGTTCGGCGTTTCCGTGGTCGGCCGTCACGAGGGCGACACCCCCCTGCTCCTCAACGGCGGCGAGCGCTTTCCCGAGACACTGGTCGACCGTCTCGACCGCCTTCACCGCCGCCGGGATCGAGCCGGTGTGCCCGACCATGTCGGGATTCGCGAAGTTGACGAGGGCGAAGCCGAAGTTGCTGCTCCGAATCTGGTCGACGAACCGCTCGGTGACCTCGCGCGCCGACATCTCCGGCTTGTGGTCGTAGCTCGGGACGTCTCGTGGCGACGGGACGAGCACTCGAACCTCCCCCGGGAAGTGCTCCTCCTCGCCCCCGTTGAAGAAGTAGGTGACGTGGGCGTACTTCTCCGTCTCGGCGACGTGCAGCTGCCCGACGCCGTGCTCCGCCAGCACCTCTGCCAGCACGCTCTGGAGCTCCTGCTCGGGGAAGGCGACGGGGCAGTCGAAGTCGTCGCGGTACCGGATCATCGTCGTCACGTCGAATCGTGAGGCCAGCAGCTTCTGCGTCAACTGCCTCGCGCGGTCGGGACGGAAATTCACGAAGAAGACACAATCGTCCGGCTCGATTCGCGGCCGCCCCGCCAGGACGATCGGCTCGATGAACTCGTCGGTGACGCCCTCGTCGTAGCTTCGTTGCACTTCCGCCACGGGGTCCGACCCGGTGTGCGCCTCGCCGCCCTCGACGAGCGCGGCCAAGGCCCGCTCGGTCCGGTCCCAGCGCTCGTCGCGGTCCATCGCGTAGTAACGCCCGACGATCGTCGCGATCCGGTTCTGCGGCAGCTCCTCGAGATCGCGGACCGCCGAGGTCGGCGAAACGTCGCGCCCGTCGGTGAACGCGTGGATCCATGTCCGGTCGGCCATGCCCTCGCGCTCCGCGAGCTCGAGCAGCGCGCGGAAGTGGTCGATGTGCGAGTGCACGCCGCCGTACGAGACGAGCCCGATCAGGTGGACGTTCGTGCCGCGCTCCTTCGCCCGCCCGAAGACGTCGAGGATCGCCTTGTTCTCGAAGAACTCGCCCGATTCGATCGCACGGTTGACGCGGACGAGATCCTGGAGCGGCACCCGCCCCGAGCCGATCGTGAGATGCCCGACCTCCGAGTTCCCCATCTGTCCCTCGGGGAGCCCGACGGCCTCGCCAGACGCCTTCAGCGTCGTGTGCGGGTAGCGCTCCCAGAGGTCGTCGAACACCGGCGTCCGGGCCTGCTCGACCGCGTTTCCCGGGCCGGGCGGCGCGCAGCCCCACCCGTCGAGGATGACGAGGGCGACTAGAGGGAAGCGCCGGCTCGGCAAATCGCCACGAAGGAGTCGACCTCGAGCGAGGCGCCGCCGACGAGCGCGCCGTCGACGTCCGACTGGGCGAGAAGCTCGGCGGCGTTGTCCGGCTTCACCGAGCCGCCGTAGAGCACCGGCACGTCAAGGATCGCCTTGATGAACGCGTGCGCCTCCTGCGCGACCTCCGGCGTCGCCGTCTTGCCCGTTCCGATCGCCCAGACCGGCTCGTACGCGATCACGAGGTCGTCGTGGGACCCGAGCGCGACGAGCTGGCGGCGGAGGACGTCCTCGGTCTCGCCGCGCTCGCGCTCCTCCTCGCTCTCGCCCACGCAGGCGATCACCCAGAGGCCCGCCTCGAGCGCCGCGGCGGCGCGGCGGCCGACCGTCTCGTCGGTCTCACCGAAATACTGGCGCCGCTCGGAGTGCCCTACGATCGCCCCGTAGACGCCGAGCTCGACGAGCAGGGGTGCGGAGATCTCGCCGGTGTATGGCCCCTCCGGCTCCCAGTGGACGTTCTGGGCCGCGACCGCGATCTCCGTCCCCGAGAGCGTCTCGACCGCTGCGGCGAGGCCGGTGTACGGCGGGCAGACGGCGATGTCCACTCCGTCCACATCGTCGAGCGACTCGCGGAGCTCGCGGCAGAACTCCCGCGACTCCGTCGCGGTCTTGAACATCTTCCAGTTGCCGGCGATGAGCATCAGTGTCCCGCCTGGTGATGTCGGTGCCGCTGCGCCGCCCGAAAAGCAAGCCACGCTGCGGACTCGGTGCGCGTCCATATGGACATATGGGCGCGTACCGAGGTTACTGCGTGGCGCAACTTTGCAGCCGGCGCAGTGGTGCAGGACATTGCGAGGCGGGACACCTACTCCGGGATTGCCGCCACGCCGGGAAGTTCCTTCCCCTCGAGGAGCTCGAGCGAGGCGCCTCCTCCCGTCGAGACCCACGTGACGCGGTCGGCGAGCGCTGCTTCCTGGAGCGCCCGCACGGAGTCCGCGCCGCCCACGACCGTGAAGCCGTCGACGTCGGCCACGGCCTCCGCGACGGCCCTCGTGCCCTCCGCGAACCGCGGCCACTCGAACACGCCCATCGGCCCGTTCCAGAACACGGTCTTCGCCGCGCGGAGCCGCCGACCGAAGTCCTCGATGGTCTCGGGACCGATGTCGAGCCCGAGCCAGTCGTCCGGGAGCTCGTCGTACGGCACGACCTGCGTCTCCGCGTCGGCCTCGAAGGCCGAAGCGGCGACGATGTCCTTGGGCAGCACGACGTGGAAGTCCAGCGGGTTCTCGTCCCGAATCTGCTCCGCCATCTTGCCGCCGATCAGCACCTCATCCGCCCTCCCGCCGAGATTCTGAAGCACGCCGAGCTTGTCCTCGACCTTCGCGCCTCCAGAGACGAGCACGAAGGGCCGTTCGACCTCCCCGAGCAGGCGGCTGAGCATCTCCAGCTCCCGCTCCAGCAGCAGACCCGCGTAGGCCGGGAGCAGCTCGGCCACGCTTACGGTCGAGGCATGTGCTCGATGGGCGGAGCCGAACGCGTCCATCACGAACAGCTCCCGGTCGTCGGCGAGCTCCCGCGCGAACTCCGGGTCGTTCTTCGTCTCGCCCGGGTCGAAGCGCGTGTTCTCGAGCACGACGATCCGCTCGTCCGGCAGGAGCTCGCGCAGCCGCGCCTCGACCGGTGCCATGGAAAACGCCGGGTCAGGCCCCTTCGGCCGGCCGAGGTGCGAGCAGACGGCGACCTCCGAAGTCCCGCGCTCGAGCAGGAGCTCGAGTGTGGGGAGCGCCGCCCGGATGCGCGTGTCGTCCGCGACCTGCCCGCCCTCGAGCGGGACGTTCAGGTCGGCGCGAACGAGCACGCGCCTTTCCGCGACCTCGGCGTCGCGGACCGAGCGAGGCTTCCGCACTTACGCGCTGACCGGCTCGGCGACGGACGCCGCCACCTTCTCGACGAGATCGGCGAGGCGGCAGCTGTACCCCCACTCGTTGTCGTACCAGCCGATCACTTTCACCATCCGGCCGTTCGCCATCGTCGACAGGCCGTCGACGATCAGCGAATGCGGATTTCCGACGATGTCGGCCGAGACGATCTCGTCTTCGGTGTACTCCAGGATCCCGTCCCACCGGTCGGTGCCGGCGGCGCCGCGGAAGGCCTCGTTCACCTCGTCGACGGTCGCGTCCCGCGAGAGGACGCAGACCAGGTCGGTGACGCTTCCGTCTGGGACGGGCACGCGGAGCGACATGCCGTCGAGCTTGCCCTTGAGCTCCGGGATCACGAGGGAGGTCGCCTTCGCAGCCCCGGTGGTGGAGGGGATGATGCTCTGCGGCGCCGCGCGCATCCGACGGAGGTCCGGCTTGCCCTTCCGCGTCAGGGCGATCTGGTCCTGGAGCTGCTGCTCGGTGGTGTAGGCGTGGACGGTGGTCATGAAGCCCGACTCGATTCCGAATTCGTCCAGCAGGATCCGGGCCATCGGCGCGACGGAGTTCGTCGTGCACGAGGCGTTCGAGATCACGTCGTGGCGGTCGGGGTCGTAATCGCCGTCGTTCACGCCGAGGACGACGGTCAGGTCCGGCTCCGTGGCCGGCGCCGAGATGATCACCTTCTTCGCGCCCGCTTCGAGGTGCTGGGCCGCGCCGTCTCTGTCGGTGAAGAGTCCGGTCGACTCGACGACCACGTCGACGTCGAGGTCACCCCACGGCAGCGCGGCGGGGTCGCGCTCGGAGCTCACGCGAACCGTCGTCCCGTCTACGGTCAGCTCGCCCTCGCCGGGTTCGATCCTCCGGTCGAGGACGCCGTGCGTGGAGTCGTACTTGAGCATGTGGGCGAGGACGTCCGGCGAGGCCAGGTCGTTCAGCCCCACGACCTCGAAGTCGGGCTCTCGCTTCAGACAGGCGCGGAAGAAGTTCCGCCCGATCCGTCCGAATCCATTGATCGCAACGCGTTTCGCCATGGGCTCCCTCCGATAGCTGTGCCGAAACTCTAGTCCGGCTCCCCCGGAAAGGGGTTGAGGGAGGACTATGCGCGCCCGAGGCATAGAGAGCCGCCGTGAGGTTCCTTCGCGCTCTCGTTGCCACATCCGTGGCCGCGCTCGTCCTGGTGGGGAGCGCGTCCGCCGACGTCCGGATCGGGATCGCCGACGACCTCGGCCTGAGCGCGGACACTTCAACCTGGTTCTTCGACAGCCTCGGGGAGCTCGGGATGCGCGAGAACCGCGTCTCGGTGCCGTTCGACGTGACCGCGCCGACGACGATCCAGAACCAGGTGGGCCTCGACACGTACGTCCCGCTCGCGACGCTACGCGGCGTGGACGTCGTCTTCTCGGTCGCGCCGGCGAAGGCGAGGGCCGTTGCCGACAACCCTGGCGCGGTGCGGCAGTACGCCGACTACCTCGCGCTCCTCGCCCGGACCTACCCCACGGTCAAGAGCTTCATCGTCGGCAACGAGCCGAACCAGCCTCGCTTCTGGCAGCCGCAGTTCAACCGCGCCGGGAAGAACGTCTCCGCGGCCTCGTACCTATCGCTGCTCGCGGCGGCCTACGACTCGCTCAAGGCGGTCGATCCGTCGATCCGCGTGATCGGCCTCGGGCTCTCGCCGCGCGGGAACGACCAGCACAACGCCGGCGACAACGTCTCGACCTCCCCGATTCGCTTCCTGACCGGGCTCGGCAAGGCCTACCGCGCCAGCGGCCGGCGCAGGCCGCTGATGGATGCGCTCGCCTTCCACCCCTATCCGGACCATGACACCGACCCGCTGCTGAAGGGCTACCGCTGGCCGAACGGGGGCGTCCCGAATCTCGGCCGGGTCAAGCAGGCGTTCTGGGACGCCTTCCACGGCACCCGCCAGCCGACCTTCGGCGAAGGCCGGGCACGCGGCCCGATGACCTTCACGCTCGACGAGCTCGGCTGGCAGGTCGACGTCGTGACCGCTCTGGACTCGTACCACGGTCGCGAGAACGTCCTGCCGACGACGGAGGCGGCCCAGGCGCGGATCTACGGCGACGCCGTCCGCTACCTGGCCTGCGACGCCTCCGTGCGTTCGATCCTCTTCTTCCTGCTTCGCGACGAGCCCGATCTCGACCGCTGGCAGGCTGGCCTCCTCCGCGCAGACGGCTCCCGCCGCGCCTCCTTCGACGCCGTGAAGGCGGCCATCGCGGCGACGAACGGCAACTGCCCGGGTCGGATGCGCTCCTGGCGCCACGCCACGAAGGTCGACGGCGCAAAGGTGCGCTTCCCGCGAAGCCGAGTCGTGCCAGCGCGACGCCTGACGCTCGAACTCGTCGCGAACGCGAAGGAGGACGCGCTCGTCGAGGCGACGCTCCTGAAGGGGAACCGCAAGGTGCTCACGCAGCGCACGACCGTCGCGGCCTATCGCTCGCGAACGGTGCGCTTCTCGGCCCGCTTCCGCCCAGGCCGCTACACCTTCCGCATCAAGCTGCGCGCGGCGATGAACCCCGCCCGCTCGTCGAGCTTCTCCTCGAAGCTCCGCGTTACGCGCTAGCCACACCCCTGAGGCGGGCCGCTGAGGCGTCGCTTGCGACGCCTTAGAGGTCGTGCCGGCCCGCCGGCGCGACCGTGGTACGACGGCCCGCCGCCAGGCGGCGGGCCGGAGGGGAAGCTCCGAGGACGACCTCCCCCTCCAGTTGAACCGCGCTCCGGACCGTGGCGCCGAACGGGGTCTGAATTCGGCGCCGGACGAGCGCAGACCCGCCGTCAAGTGAGTATGACGCATTCGGTCAAACTCATGGCTCGGCGAGTCTGATCAGCTTTTGTAACCGCCGATGGACGGTCGCTTTCGTCGCAGGCGGCCTGCATTTCAGCCCCAGCTCACGAAGCGACAAGGCCGGATGCGCGAGCCGGAGCTCCGCCAGTTCCTGCAGGTGCTGCGGGAGCCGCGCGAGCGCCCCGCGCCGCTGGAGCCTCCGCAGAGCCCGTAGCTGCGCGCCGGCAGCTCGGCTCGAGCGGACGAGGTTCGCATGGTCTGCGTTCGCCAGCCGGTTCGCCCGTGACTTCGCAGCGCCGACTACGGCGCGCTCCGCGAACGTCAGCACCGCCCCGGAGGCACCGGCCGCCGCGAGGAGCTCACCGATCGCCTCCGCGCCCTTGGCATACGCCGCCGCGTGGTCGGGCCGCTCCCGCACGGAGAGCGGAATGCCCTCCACTGACGCGACCTCGGCGATGAACTCGGCCCCCGTGCGGCTGCCCGTCCGCACCTCGGCGTGGTGGGAGGAAACGCTTCCACCGCCCAGCAACGCGCCGCGAAGGTAGGCGCCCCGGCAGCACGAGCGCCCGACCACTCGCCGCGGCGGCCGCTCGAGCGGGCTCAGCCGCGCGCTGACGACGCCGGCCTCGTGCAGCACCTGCATCGCCCGCGCCTCCCCAGGGACGTGGAGCTGGTAGCGGTTCTCGCCGCGAAACGACCGCCGGCGGTAGCTGCGGATCTCGCACTGCACCCCGAAGCCGCGCAGCAGGCTGAACGCCCGCCGGGCGACGGCGGAGCTGGCGAGATCGAGGTGTAGCGAGACCTCGCCCCGCCCACGGAGGTGGATCCGCCCCGCGGTGTGGAAGAGCGCCGACAGTTCGGCGAGGCGATCGCACTCGCGGCGTGGGGCGATGCCCGCGAGCTCGCTACGTACCTCTTCCGAAAGTGGCATGCCCTTCGAATCTACAATCCCCTCGATGAGTCGCCCCGGCCTCGCCAGACCTCCCGCCCCGCACAACGAGCCGATCCGCGACTACGCGCCCGGCTCGGGGGAGCGCCGGTCGCTACAGCAGCGCATCGACGAGCTGACGCGCGACCGGATCGAGATCGGCTCCGTGATCGGCGGCGAGGAGGTGCGCGGCGGCGAGACCTTCGAGGCCGTGATGCCGCACGACAAGGACCACGTGCTGGCCGACGTCCACAAGGGCGGCGAGGCGGAGGTCGACCGAGCGATCCAGGCCGCCGGTGAGGCCTGGGAGGACTGGCACCGCTGGCCGTGGGAGGAGCGCGCCGCGGTCTTTCTCCGCGCCGCGGAGCTCCTGTCGGGCCCCTGGCGCGACACGCTGAACGCGGCGACGATGCTGAACCAGTCGAAGACGGCGCACCAGGCCGAGATCGACGCCGCCGTCGAGCTGACGGACTTCTTCCGCTTCAACGTCGAGTTCATGCTCCGGATCTACGACGAGCAGCCGATCTCGTCGCGCGGCACCTGGAACCGGATGGAATACCGGCCGCTCGAGGGCTTCGTCTTCGCCGTCACGCCGTTCAACTTCACCGCGATCGCCGGCAACCTGCCGAGCTCGGCTGCGCTGATGGGCAACACGGTCGTGTGGAAGCCCGCCTCCACCGCCGCCTACTCGGCCTACTGGCTGATGCGGCTCTTCCAGGAGGCCGGCCTGCCGCCGGGCGTGATCAACCTCGTCTACGGCGACGGCTCGACGATCGGGAACGCCGCGCTGCGCAGCGAGCACCTCGCGGGCGTCCACTTCACCGGCTCGACCCCGGTGTTCCAGTCGATGTGGAACACGATCGGCAGCTCGATCGCCAACTATCGGAACTACCCCCGGATCGTCGGCGAGACGGGCGGCAAGGACTTCATCGTCGCCCATCCCTCCGCCGACGTCGACGCGCTCGCGACCGCGATCCTGCGCGGCTCGTTCGAGTACCAGGGTCAGAAGTGCTCCGCGGCGTCGCGCGTCTACGCGCCGTCGAACCTCTGGCCGGAGCTCCGCGAGCGGCTCGTGAAGGAGGTCTCGACCATCCGCATGGGCGACGTCTCCGACTTCTCGAACTACATGGGCGCCGTCATCGACGCGAAGGCTTTCGCCGGGCACCGCGATGCGATCGAGAACGCCGCCAAGAACAAGGCCGAGGTCGTCGTCGGCGGTGGTACGGACGACAGTCACGGCTACTTCATCGAGCCGACGGTGCTCGAGACGAGTGACCCTCGCTCGGAGCTCATGAGCGAGGAGCTCTTCGGGCCGATCGTGACCACGTACGTCTATCCGGAGAAGAAGTGGGACGAGACGCTCGAGCTGGTCGACGACACGGCGCCCTACGGCCTCACCGGCGCGGTCTTCTCGGAGGATCGCGAGGCGATCGAGGAGGCGCACGACAAGCTGCGCTACGCGGCCGGAAACTTCTACGTCAACGACAAGCCGACCGGCGCCGTGGTGGCGCAGCAGCCGTTCGGCGGCTCGCGCGCCTCGGGGACGAACGACAAGGCCGGCTCGATGTGGAACCTGATCCGCTGGGTCAGCCCGCGGACGATCAAGGAGACGTTCGTCCCGCCGCGGGACTACCGCTACCCCTTCATGGCGCCCGACACCGACGGCTCCGGGCCGCCCGACGCCCCTTAATCCACCGGCAACAACCGGAATCCGGGGCGCTCGTCTGAACAGGCACATGGGCCGCCGTGTCACCCTGGTCGCCACGGCGGCCCTTGCTCTGCTCGCAGGGACTGCCGGCGCGGCGGTCGTGCGAGGAACGCCGCACGGCGACCTCCTTCGCGGCGGCCCGCGGGCCGACCACATCGACGCCCGCGGCGGGAACGACCGCGTCAAGGTCGACGGCGGCGGCCGGGACACGGTTCGCTGCGGACCGGGCCGCGACCTCGTGAACGCCGACGCAGCCGACCGCCTCGCCGCGGACTGCGAGCTGGTCGCGCGCGTCATCGCGCGCGACGCGTACCGGTCGCCGGCCCAGCACGCCTCGATCGCAGAGCCCGACAGCTTCGCCTTCGGCACGACCGTCGTGGCGACGTTCCAGGTCGGGCGCTTCCGTGACGGCGGTGCGGTGGCGATCGGCTGGGCAACGAGCCGCGACCGAGGGCGGACGTGGCGGTCGGGCAGGCTGCCGTCTCTCACCGTCGCCTCGCAGCCCGCCGGACCGTGGGCACGCGCGAGCGATCCCGTCGTCGCCTACGACTCAGCGCACCGCGTCTGGTTGATCGCCTCCCTCGCCCTCAACGACGGGGTGAGCGCAGCCGTCGTCGTCAGCCGATCGGCGGACGGCCTCGCCTGGAGCCCGCCGGTCGCGGTCAACCAGGCGCCGTGGGGGCCGGACCTGCCCTTCGACAAGGAGTGGATCGTCTGCGACAACGGCGCCGCCAGCCGCTTCCGCGGCAGCTGCTACGCGACGTACAGCGATTTGCGCTCGCTCCGGCTCGAGTTCCAGGCCTCGCGCGACGGCGGGCTGACGTGGGGGCCGCAGGTCTCGGCCCCGGGCAACGCCGGGCGGCCGTCCATCGTCGGCCAGTGGGCGCCGGCGCCGCAGCCCGTCGTCCAGCCCGACGGCGACCTGATCGTCCCGTACTACGACGAGAACCGTGTCGCGGCATTGCGCTCCGCGGACGGAGGCGCCTCGTTCTCCGCCCCGGTGACCGTGGCCGCCACCGCCTTCAAACCGACGCCGGGGCTGCGCGCGCCCCCGCTGCCGAGCGCCGAGGTCGACGCGGCGGGGACGATCTACGTCGCCTGGCCGGACTGCGGATCCGGCTGTCAGCGGGACGGCCTCCTGCTCTCGAGCTCGACCGACGGCATCACCTGGTCAGTACCGAGGCGGATCCCTCTCACCCGCGGCTTCGACTACGTCCTGCCGGGCCTTGGCGTCGATCCGCTGCACCGCGGCCGTCTCGCCCTCGCCTACTACGTCTGGAAGCCGGGGGACGCCCTCGACGTGGGGTTCGCCACCTCGTCCGACGGCGGACGCCGGTGGAGCACGTCCGGCCGCCTGAGCGCCCAGACCATGCGCCTGAGCTGGCCGGCACAGTCCGGTGGAGCGATGGTCGGCGACTACATCTCGACGTCGTTCAGCGGAGGCCGAGCCGTGACGGTGTTCGTTCTCGCCTCGCCGCCGGTGCGAAGTCGACGCGACCAGCCGCTGTTCGCGGCCGTCATTCGCTGAGGAACCGCCGGAGCGAGTCCGACAGCGGCTCGATCCGCTCGGGAACCAGCCGGTAGAGGACGTAGTAGCCCTCCCGCCGTGATTCGAGCAGGCCGGCCTCGGCCAGCTGCCGCAGGTGCTTCGAGAGGCCCGCCTCGGAGATCCCGACGAGCGGGGCGAGCTCCTGCGTCGACCGCGGTCGCTCCGCGATCAGCTTCAGGGCTTTGAGGCGCGTGTGGTCGCCGAGAGACCGGAGGAGCTGGACGAGCTCGTTCGACGGGAGCGGCGGCCGGGCGTCGTCGGCGAGGAACGGTGCCGGGTAGATGACGTTCAGCGGCCACGGCTCGTCGCAGTTGATCTGGACGTGCGGCCAGACGTAGACGCTCGGGACGAGCAGCAGCGGCCGCTTCGCGGTCACCTCGACCCGGTGCTCGTGCGGCAGGTCGATCCCGAACTCCTCGCGCTCCTCGTCGACCCGCAGCTGCCGCGAGACGCTGCGCGCGAAGCCGTAGAACCCGTCCGAGGCGAGGCGGCGGCCCGCCTCCGCGACGGTCTCGGCGAGCAGCGGCTCGATCCGATCCCACTCCTCGGCAAACTCGGCCTCCCAGTAGGCGCCGACGAGGTCGGTGAACCTCCGCGCCAGCTCGAGCGGGTCGTCGTGGACGAGCGCCGCGATCGTCGGATCGGCGCCCTGACGGACGGCCGCCGCCGCGATGTACTCCTGGACGTCCGGACGCGCGAGGTGCGACGTGTCTCGCCTGCCCTCGTGATCCCACAGCGGCCGGGAGAACTCGAGTGCGATCGTCTCGTCGTCGAGCTCACGGAATGCGGCGAGCTCTTCCTCGAAGCACCGGAGCTCCTGGGCCGGGCTCGGCGCGAGCAGGTCCGGGACCTGCGTTCGGAAGGCGAAGGAGAAGTCGGCGATGTCGCGCTTGAGCGACGGCGGCAGCTTTCGCATGCGGCGGACCCACGGGTGCTGGAGGGGGTGGTGCTTCGGCTCGACGAGCACGTGCAGGCTGAGCACGGTCTCGAGCAGCGGCGAGTACGCATGGGAGACGCGCTCGACCGCGTGAGCCGGCAGGTGGAAGCGAATCGCGATGGATTCTCTCTTTGGTTAGAAAGTTGACCGAATCCTTCCGCGGCCGCAATCCTCGGTCAAGTCATGCGTGTTCCGTCTGCGTTCGCGATCATCGTCCTCCCCGTCGCCGCGGTCCTCGCGTTCTGGGCCGGCAGCGCCGGCGGCACCGAGGGTCAGCTCCTGATCGCCACTGTCGGAACGAACGACGGCTTCGACATCGGCCTCGCCTTCCCCGACGGCAAGCCGGTGAGCGAGGTTGCCCCCGGGACGTACACGGTCCGCGTCCGCGACCGGTCGACGCAGCACAACTTCCACCTCGCGTCGAACCAGGACGGCTCGGTCGACTTCCGCACCGAGCTCGCCTTCGTCGGCGAGCAGGACTTCACCGTCACGTTCAAGGACCGCACGCGCTACGCCTATGCGTGCGAGCCGCACTGGCAGGTGATGAATGGGAGCTTCCTCGTGATCTCGGCGACCTCGCCGCCGCCCCCGCCGCCGACGGCGGCCGTGAGGGCCCTGCGGGCGAGCGTCTCACCCGGTGGGAAGCCGACGCTCAGCTCGACATCGGTCAAGGCGGGCCGGTTCAAGATCGTCGTCCGCGACCGGTCGGCGCGCCACAACTTCCGACTCGCCGGCCGCGGCGTGAACAGGTCAACCGGCCCCGATTTCACCGGTGCTGTCACCTGGCGCCTGAAGCTCGCGAAGGGCACGTACCGCTTCGGGAGCGACGCCAAGAAGCTTCCGGGCCGCCTGCGCGTGCGCTAGCCCTACGCCCGGCCGGCCTTGTGCAGCTGCGCGTAGATCCGGCGCGCGGTCTTCGCCGGCATCCCGGGGACGCCCTCGAGCTCGTCCTGGCTCGCCGCCAGGAACCGCTCCGCGGAGCCGAAGTGCTGAAGCAGCGCCCGGCGCCTCGCCGGGCCCACGCCGGGGAGCGTGTCGAAGATCGACTCCTTTGCCCTCGCGTCGCGGCGTTGCCGGTGGAAGCCGAGCGCGAACCGGTGCGCCTCGTCCCGAACACGTTGGAGCAATTGCAAAGCCGGTGAGTGGCGGTCGAGTCGGATCGGATCCGGCCGGTCCGGCACGAATACTTCCTCGTCCCGCTTGGCGAGCGAGATCACGGCCACGCGCGGCAGGTCGTACGCCTGCATCGCCTGGATCGCCGCCGACAGCTGCCCCTTGCCGCCGTCGATCACGACGAGGTTCGGCGCGGTCGCGAACCCCTCGTCGTACTCCTCGTTCGTCACCGTCGCCAGGCGGGAGAAGCGCCGGGACACGGCCTCGGCGAGCGCCGCGTAGTCGTCCTGCCCGTCCTGCCGCCGGATCCCGAACTTCCGGTAGTGCGCCTTCTTCGGGACGCCGTCCTGGAACACGACCATCGCCGAGACAGGAGACTCCTCCTGGATGTTCGAGACGTCGAAGCACTCGATCCGCAGGGGCAGGCTCTCGAGGTTCAGCGCCTCGCGCAGCTCCTCCAGCGCCTCGACGCGCCTGAGCCGCGACGTCTCCGCCTTGGCCGTGTCGGCCTCGAGCGCGACGCGAGCGTTCTGGTCGGCCAGCTCCTGGAGCCGCCGCTTCTCACCGCGCTCGGCCGGCCGCACCTCGACGCGCGAGCCGCGCCGCTCCGAAAGGAACTCTGCCAGCGCGTCGGTGTCGCCGGCCTCGCGCGGGACGATGATCTGCGGCGGCACGCTGGGCGCAGAGCCGTAGTACTCCAGTGCGAAGGCCTCGAGCACCCCCGCGACGTCGTGCCCCTCGACGTTCTCGAGGTGGAACCCGTAGCGGTCGACCATCCGGCCGTCGCGGAGCGGGAAGACCTGCACCGCCGCCCGGTCGCCGTCGATCGCGACCCCGACCACGTCGACGGTGCCGACCGACCGCCGGTCGGCGGCCTGCCGCTCGGCGAGATGGCGCACGGAGAAGAGACGGTTCCGGTAGCGCGCCGCCTCCTCGAAGTTCTCGTTCGCCGCCGCCTCCATCATCCGGTGCTCGAGCTCGCGGATGATCGGCTGCGTCTCGCCCGAGAGGAACTCGATCACGCCCTCGATCACCTCCCGGTAGTCGTCCTTCGAGATGTAGTTCACGCACGGCGCGTAACAGCGGTCGATATGGAAGTCGAGGCACGGGATCCCGGAATGGCGCCCCGGCTTCGGGCCTTCGCAGGGACGGAAGCGGAAGACGCGGTTGAGGACGTCGAGCGTCTCGCGCACCTTCTTCGCGTTGGCGTACGGGCCGAAGTAGACGACGCCGCGCCGGTGGCGCTCCCGCGTGAACATGACCCGTGGGTACTCGTCCTCGACCGTCACGGCGATGTACGGGAACGACTTGTCGTCCCGGAGCCTGACGTTGTACGGCGGCCGGTGGCGCTTGACGAGGTTCTGCTCGAGGTGGAGGGCCTCGACCTCGTTGCCGGTGACGATCACCTCCAGGTCCGCGATCCGGCCGACCATGCCGGCGATCCCGCTCCTCGTATCGCCGCTCTGCTGGAAATAACTGCGCACGCGCGGGCGGAGCGACTTCGCCTTCCCGACGTAGAGGATCTTCCGGGCCGAATCGCGGAAGAGGTAGACGCCCGGCTTCGCCGGGAGCCGCTTCAGCTTCGGTTCGAGCGGATTGGCCACGTCCGAAGGAGGGTAGCCTCGCCCTAACGGTGCGGAATTGGGGTCTCCTCGTGGTGGTCGCAGCAATCCTCGCCGGCTGCGGCGTCCTCGGACAGAGCGGCGACCAGGAGGTCGAGCTCGGGGCGTGGGAGTACTTCGTCCGCGATCCAGACCCAGCGGCCGCGCGGACGAAGATGGCCGACGCGACGGCCGCCGGGCTCGGCGCGGTGATCACGAACGCCTTCTGGGAGCCGGGCAGGACCTCGCCGCCGGCGCAGGAGGTCACGGAGCTGCGGAACGCCGCGGAAGCCGCAGTCGCCGCGAAGATCAAACCGCTCGTGATCGTGCAGAGCCCGGGCAGCAAGACGACGCCGAACACCGCCGAGCTCCGTGGTCAGTTCGCCCAGTACGCCGCGGCCGTCGTCCGAGCCGTGCCGGCCTACGGGACCGTGATCGTCGGGAACGAGCCCAACCTCAACCGCTTCTGGCTGCCGCAGTACGGCCCCGCTGGCGAGGACGTCGCGGCCCGGGATTACCTCGCCCTGCTGGCGGAAACCTACGACGCGGTCAAGGAGGTCTCCCCCGACATTCGCGTCGTCGGAGGAGCCACCGCCCCACGCGGCGGGGACGACCCGGACTCGTCCCGGCCGACCCACTCCCCCACCCAGTTCATCCGTGACCTCGGGCGCTACTACCGGGAAAGCGGCCGCGACCGCCCGGTGATGGACGCCTACGCTCACCATCCGTACCTGGAGCGGTCGGAGGTGCCGCCGGACTTCGCCCATCCGAAGACGACCACGATCTCGCTGGCCGACTACGACAAGCTCGTCGACCTCCTGAAGGAGGCCTTCGACGGGACCGCGCAGGTGGGCGAAGACCTGCCGATCCTCTACACGGAGTTCGGCGTCCAGTCGGTCATCCCGGAGGACAAGCTGTCGGACTACACGAACGTCGAAACGCCGGTCGCGAAGGACGCCGTGCCCGAGGAGACGCAGGCCAAGTACTACCGGCAGGCGTACGAGCTCGCCTGTGACCAGGACACCGTCGTCGGCTTCTACATCTTCCACATCTGGGACGAACCAGATCTCCTCGGTTGGCAGTCGGGCGTCTACTACGCCGACCACACGCCGAAGTCGTCGCGCGACGACCTGGCCGATCTACGATCCTGCTAGGTGCCGATGAGCGGCCAATACGTCGCGTACAGGTTCTTCCGCGTCGACCCCGCGTGGCGACGGCTCCCCGTCGAGGAGCGTCTCGCGGGCAAGGAGGCGTTCGCCGACGTCGTGGACGAGTGGACCGGCCGGATGACCGTCCGCGCCTACTCGACGACCGGGGTCCGACCCGACAGCGACTTCTTCCTCTGGAAGATCACGGAGCGGTACGAGGATCTCGGCGAGCTCGGCGCGGAGCTGAACGCCACGCCGATCGCGGCCTACCTCGAGACGCCCTACTCGTACCTGGCGACGACGAAGGCCTCGCAGTACACCGCCGCGCGGCGGCCGCGGAAGGTCGTCCCGAAGGATTCGCCCTACCTCGTCGTCTACCCGTTCGTGAAGATCCGCCCCTGGTACGCGCTGCCCGAGGACGAGCGACAGCGCGCGATGGACGAGCACATCCGCATCGGCGCCGAGTTCGCCACGATCCACAACCACACGACGTACTCGTTCGGGATCGACGACCAGGAGTTCATGACCGCGTTCGAGTGCGACGAGCCGGCGGACTTCATGCATCTGATGCTGACGCTGCGCGACAGCGAGGCGAGTCGCTACACGGAACGCGACACGCCGATCTTCGTCGGGCAGTGGATGCCGATCCGCCGCGCGCTCGACGCGCTCGACGGCGCCGGCGTCACCGCCGAGGCTTAGCTCACCGGTAGGTGTGCTGGTCGCGCCAGGCGCGGAACATCGCGAAGGCGCTCAAGCCGAGGGTGAGGATGAAGGCGAGTGCGTCGCGGCCGGAGGCGCCTCGGAGGATGTAGACGCCGAAGGCGACGACGATCAGGATCGCGCCGCCGTAGAAGGCCACCTGAGAGCGGGTGGCCCAGGTCGAGATCTCGCCCCGTCGCTCGCGCCACAGCAGGTAGATGAAGAAGGCGATGGCGAGGAAGAACGCGATCCGCGTCAATGCGACGAGCGACAGCAGCGTCGTCTGCTGGTTGAGGAGGATCACGACGAGGACGATCACGACGATGATCAGGAACCCACGCAGCGTCGGGTTCATGTCCGCGAAGAACCGTCTCATCCCGACGTCAAGTACGCCCTGGTCGCGAGCGCCCCTCCCACCAGTGTGGCGCCCGTGAACCACGCGAGCCGGCGGCGCGGCTCGTCGGGCGCGTAGAGCCACGGCGCCAGCACGACGAGCAGCGCGAGCGTGCCGTAGACGTAGTGGAGGTCGTCCGGCGCGCGCCGTCCGTCGGAGACGAGCAGGAGGCCGAGCCCGACCTGCGCGACGAGCAGCGTCTGGACGAGCGCGAGCACGTGCCCGAGCGCGCGGCCGGCGTCGCGCCGGCCGAAATATGCGAAGGCGCCCCACAGCGTCGCCGCCGCCGCGGCGACGAGGACGCACAGGCCGACGATCTGGTGCGCGCTCAGCACGGCCCGACAGGATAGGGCGGCCCACGGTGGCAGAAGGCAAGGAAGCGCTTGACTTCGAGCTGATGAGCGACGAGGGCGAGCGCGTCAAGCTCTCGCAGTTCCCGCGGGAAGCCGGTCGTCCTCTGCGTAGTGCGTCGAGCGGTGCACGAGTACGGACGTGAAGTCGTACTCCCGCCGCCCCTAACTCGCACGCTGCGGGTTTAGCACTGTGACGGCCGGGTACTCGGGGACCCGTCAAGGCAGTTCAACTGGGGAGTTCCCGGGAGACTCAGCGCGGAGAGGCTCAGCGCGTTGGGGAGAGGGGGTAGCCCCATGAGAGGGGGAACCATGTCACGCAAGCTCTTCGCCGCGGTGGTCACGCTCGCCGCGGTCGTAACGCTTGCCTTCGCCGCCGTTGCCACCGCAACGAGCTCCGCCACCACGCAAGCACAGCAGAGTCCGACGGCGGCAGGCACTACCACGCAGGTCGGAGCAGTCAACGTGCAGCTCCAGGTCAAGCGATTCGTCAAGCGGAACGGCCGCCTCTACGCGGTCGGAACCGCAGTCGGGCGCTTCAACCCGACGGGCGCGAACCCGCAATTCAACGTGACCGGGGTCGACCGCCACGCGTTCGTCGTGCGGGTCAAGAAGCTGAGGCAGCTCACGTCGGCCCAGCGGATCTGTCCGATCCTCGACCTGAGGCTCGGGCCGCTCGACCTCAACCTGCTCGGGTTGATGATCCACCTCGACCAGGTGCACCTGACAATCACGGCCGATTCGAACGGCGGCCTGCTCGGCTCGCTGCTCTGCAGCCTGTCCGGCCGTTCTCCGCTGGGGCTACAGGCCGCGAGGCTAACGAGGGCAGCGAACCGCAGCGGCCTCGCCACCAAGGGGGTCAGCGTCGCAGCGCCGATCTACCAGGCATCGGGATCCGGTGGCGGATCTGGCCTGACGGCCACCCCGGGGACGTACCGGCCGATGGCGATTTGCACCGTTCTCGAGCTCACGCTCGGGCCGCTTGACCTGAACCTGCTGGGTCTGATGGTCCACCTGAGCGGTGCCAACCCCACGGACCCGGTCCACCTGTTGATCACCGCCAACTCCGAAGGCGGGATCCTGGGCAGCCTCCTCTGCCCCGGAATCGCGGGCGGCACGCCGTCCGGCTAGCACTGCAAGCGGGATGGCCCGGCCGCCGGGCCATCCCGCTTTCCCTTTCGACTAGCGTCCCCGCCCGTCCCGCTCGCAGGCGGTCCGGTTACGCTCAGCCTGTTCTGACGGGGTGACGAAACGTTCGCTGTCGCGGGAGACGCGGCTGACGCGCACCACGCGGCGCGAGGAGGTACGAGTGGTCGAGGAAGGCGAGCTGGCTCCGGACTTCGAGCTCATGAGCGACGCCGGCGAGCGCGTCCGGCTCTCGCAGCTCCGCGGGAAGCCCGTCGTCCTCTACTTCTATCCGCGCGACGACACACCCGGCTGCACGACGCAGGCCTGCAGCATCCGCGACAACTACGACGTCTTCCAGGAGCGCGGCGCCGTCGTCCTCGGCGTGAGCCCAGACGAGGAGACGTCGCACGTCAAGTTCAAGCAGAAGTACGGCCTCCCGTTCACGCTGCTCGCCGACCCGGAGCACACGGTGTCGGAGCTCTACGGCGTCTGGGGCGAGCGGAAGTACATGGGCCGGACGTACATGGGCGTCGAGCGCTCGACCTTCCTGATCGACTCCCAGGGACGTCTTTCCAAGGTGATGCGGAAGGTCAAACCGGACACCCACGTCGAGCAGGTGCTGCAGGCGCTTCCCGGGTAGAACTCCCGGCGTGAAGACGAGCTGGGCACTCCTGCTGCTCTGCATCGCGGTCGTGGCGAGCGCCTCCTGCGGCAACTCCGGCGGGAGCTCCGGTGTCAGCGCGCAGGCCGGCGAAGCGGCGTACGAGAAGGCGTACGCCCAGGCGTGGGTTAACGCATGCAAGAAGGCGGTGGCGGACATCCACCGGCGCGACTCGAGCCGCCGCCTCGGTCGCGTCGCCTGCCGCCAGCCGCAGGGCCAGCAGGAGGGCAATCTCGCCTTCGACCCCAAGGTCGCCCGCCAGCAGGGTCGCGAGGAGGGCTCCTTCGACGGGTGCGCCTACGCCTGGGACGAGGCGTACGCCACCTCCGGCGCCGACGTCCAGCCGAGGTGCTAGCCCGCTGCTAGGCGGTGGTGCTGCGGCCGCTGAAGAGGCCGACCACGAGCACGATCAGCGCGACGATCAGCAGCAGCCAGAGAATCTTGCTGATCAGGATCCCGCCGCCGATCGCCGCGAGCAGCAGAAGCAGCAGGATGATGAGCAGAAGGGCGGACAACGTTCACTCCTCTCGTTCGGTTGACGCACCTGCTATTCCCGAAAGCTCCTTCGGCTAAGCGTTTTGGCATTGAGGGCGGCTGGGAGGGCATGGCACCGGCGGCGCCCTCCCGCAACCCGATCGGCCGCTCAGTCGTTGGCTCTAGGGGCAGCGCCCTTGGGACTGACGGCTGACGGGCGCTCGCCCCCGCTCGAGCGGATTAGGAAGGTGGAGACCGTCTCCCACGCGATCTGAGGAACGGCGCCGGTTTGCGACTGCGAGGTTCGGGAACCACTCGTCCGGAGTGAGTGCCGCACCGAACCAACGGTCAGCTGAGCGCCAGGAGCCGCAGCCCGAGCTCGACGAGCCGAACGTCGACGAGCCGACGCTCGGCGACCTCTCGAAGCGCGATTACGGCGCGATCCTCGTCAGAGCGGGCAAGAAATCCCTCAAGGACCACGTCACGAACCTGGCGGCGGCGCTCGCCTACTACGCGTTCTTCGCGATCCCGTCCCTCCTGCTTGTCGCCGTCGGCGTCTTCAGCCTGACCGGGGACGAGCACGCGGTCTCGACGATCGTGAACAAGCTTCAGGGGATCGTGCCGCCGGAGGCGATCACACTCATCGACCAGACCCTGCATCGCGTAGTCGAGGCGCAGCAGAACTCCGGGCTCTCGGCGATCGTCGTCGGCGGCGTGCTCGCGCTCTGGACCTTGACCGGCTCCATGGACACGCTGATGTGGGCGCTGAACGCGGCCTACGGCCGCGAGGAGACGCGCGGCTTCGTCAAGCGGCGGCTCACGGCCCTCGTGATGGTCGTCCTGATGCTGGCCGCATTCGCCCTCGTGTTCGGCCTGCTCGTGCTCGGCCCCGCGCTGTCGCAGTGGGTCGGCTCGTCCGTCGGGCTGGAGACCCTCGTCGACTGGCTGTGGTGGACGGCCCAGTGGCCTGTACTGATTCTCGGCCTGTTCGCGGTGTTTGCGACGATCTACTACCTCGGCCCGAACATCGACCACCCGCGCTGGAGCTTCTTGACGATCGGGACGGTGATCAGCGTCGTAACCTGGCTGCTCGCGTCCGGGTTGTTCGCCCTCTATGTGAGCCAGTTCGGCTCGTACAACAAGCTCTGGGGGTCGCTGGCGGCCGTGATCATCATGCTGACCTGGCTTTGGGTCAGCGGCCTCGCGCTGCTCTTCGGCGCTGAGGTGAACGCCGAAGCCGAACGGAGCCGCGAGCTCCGGCGAGGTGAGCCCGCCGAGGTCGAGCTGCAGGCACCGACGAAGGATTGACTGGGTCTGCTTACGCAGCCCGGGGCGTCCATGGGATAGGACCTCCCGACCCTGAAGATGAGCCACTCGGCCTATGGCGCTTCTCGCCCGTCATCGCCATCCTGGCCTCATGAGGCTCTGCGGCCAGCGGTTCCGTCTCCTTGCCTGCCTGTCCATCGCGCTCGTTGCTGTTCTGATGCTGAACGCAGCAACGGCTACGGGCGCAAAACCCGAGCCGACGACCTGTACCTGGGGAGCGTCCTCCGTTCAGGCTGAGGTCGTGGACGGAACCGTCGTCACCTCGCAGCCGGCAACGTCCGGCTGCATCCCGTAACACAGCCCGCCATTTTCGCGAACTAGGCGAGTCACCCGCCTTGCTGCATGTCCCCGTGATCGAGCGGAGGCGTTCTGGACCTTCGTCGTGTGGGTCTGGCTGTTTAGGTGGCGCAATCATTCCGCCGGAAGCCCATACCTAGTCGGGGTGGTCGGTGCTGCGGCGTCGACCATCCCACGGCGAAGCGCGTGATGGTTGTTCGCTCCAGTGCCGGTTGCGTTATGAACGACGACGCGGATCAGCTGCCGAGACTTGCTGTGGAGCCGGGTCAGGCGTAGCGGTTCGGTGCGAGAACCGCTCGTCCCGTGCTTCGAGCTCGGTCTGAATAGCGTCACACAGATCGTTGATCTGTTCTTCGAGCGGTGGTGGAAGCGGGTCGCCCAGCTCGTTGGCGGCGGTGACCGCGAGGTCGCAGGCGACGCGCAGCTTGATCAGCGCGTCGATGTCACCGCCTCTCCCCATGAGCTGTGGTGTAGCCGGTTACGCGGCGAAAGAAACCGGAATTGGCCGAGGTCGTCCTTGACGGCCAGAAGGCATATGTATGCGAGACCTCACGGGACAGCGGCTCGGGTCGCCGGTACGCTGGGCGGAAGCCGGGGCGGAACCCGTTGGCGCGTTCGTCTATTCGGCACGCCAACTTTCCCGCCGCCCGACCAGGAATTGGGGGTCGATGTCTGAGGAGAAACGAGACGTGCATGCCGTCCGTGTTGCGCGAAACCAGACGCTCTTTCGCAAGGTCAACGAGCAGGTAAGGGAGGTAAACGAGCCGTTCAGCGACCTTGTGGCCGCCCCAGAGTGGGTGTGCGAATGCGCAGACCCCACGTGTATCGAGAAGGTCAGTCTGACCATGGAGGAGTACGAAGCGCTTCGAAGCGACGCCACTCACTTCGCCGTGGCGCCGAACCCAAGCCATGTCTTCCTCGAGGTCGAGAATGTTGTGGGCCAGACCGAGCGTTACTGGATCGTCGAGAAGACCGGGATCGCCGGAGCCGTGGCCAGCACAGATTCGCGCGAGGAGCTAAATCCGACCTCTCCTGAGGAACGAGAGTTGGAGCAGGCCGTCGATTAGGTTCGTGTGGCCGCCCGGCCGGTGCCAGAGCCGCGACAGCAGGTAGGTCGGGACAAGCCAGACCAGCAGAAAGCCGACGAGCGCCGTGCCGGAGGCGCCGTTGAGCAGCAGCGTCAGCGCGAAGACGAGGAGCAGCGCCGGGCCTGGATGGCGTCGGCGGGTCCAGCGGCTAGGCGATCAGGCCGGACCGGAGCGCGGTTGCAACCGCAGCAGGGGCATTCGAGACGTCGAGCGTCCTGAAGATCCACGTCCGATGGAACTTCACCGTCTGCGGCTTGATCGACAGCAAACGGCCGATCTCCTTCGACTCGTAGCCGTTCGCCATCAGGCGGAGGACCTCGAGCTGCCGGTACGTCAGCGCGCTATCCCTCGACCTGCTCGGATGCCGGTACATCAGTGTCAACGTGGTTCTCTCCTAGCTTGTGGGTGACCGAGCCAGACGGCTCCAGGCAAGCCCCAATGCAGGGAGGCTCGGTAGCGGCAGCGGTCAGGTACGTAGCTTGGCGCTCTCCTAGGCAGGCGGCGCCTTATCGCTGCCTGACGATTTGGAGGATTCGCACATGCGACACACCTGCGGCCGAGGCGATCTGGCGCAGGCTTGCGCCCTCGGCCCGAGCTTGGCGGATCGCGTCACGCCAGGCCTCTTCGGACTCGGCGCGGCGCGTTGTGGCCCGTTTCACGGGTGTCAGGGGATCGGGCATTGCTGCGGTAAGTATCGTCACCACTTGTAACGACGGGACGGTAAGTTGAGTAAACAGTCCGTAAGAATTTCGTTCAGTCAGCCCGGGTCTATCGTGCGCGCGGTCGCTGAGGCACCCGCCGCATAGGATGCGGAGCGTGGAGGAGCGGCTCGAGCGGCGGGCTCGGAACGAGGCCCTGACACGCACCGTGAACGATCAACGCGCCGGTCTCGACGAACGCGCCGACTGGGCGGCGCCCGAGCATCAGTTCGAATTCCAGTGTGAATGCGGAAAGACGAGTGGGTGCGACGGACTCGTGCTGATGACCCTCGCAGAGTACGAGCGCGTTCGCCGCCAGCGCGACCGTTTTGCGGTGGTACCAGGTCACGAGACCGATGAAATCGAGTATGTCGTCGAACAGGACGAGCGGTACGTGATCGTCGACAAGCTCGACGAGGTCGAGCGCCTCGTGGAGTAGTCGGCGCGAGCAGGCGGTGACATCCGACCTTGTCGCAAGTCGTTTCACGCGCAGCGTTAGCGGCAAGACCACAATCGTGGGGCGACGCGGCGACACCGATGCGCTGATCAAGCTACGAGTCGCCTGCGATCTCGCGATCGATGCGGCCCACGACCTCGGTAATCCCCTCCCTCCGTCGCTGGAGCAGCAGATGAACGATCTTTGCGACGCCATTCGTAGGGAGCTCGAGACCCGCGACCAGCGTTTCGCCGATCGCGCCTCCTAGTTCTGCGAGGGCTCCTTCGTCGTTGTGGTTGAGGACCTCGGTTTTGATGGACGCGATGCCGGAAACCACTCAAGAAACCCCGAAAGGAGCGCTATGGGCACCAAAGTTGCAGATGTGATGACGCAGAGACCACGTGCCGTAACGCCTCAGACGCCTTTGAGCGAGGTCGCCGAGGTAATGGAAGCCGAGGAAGTGGGAGTGGTTCCGCTTGTCGAGGGCGATCGGCTTGTGGGGATCGTCACAGATCGCGACATCGTCGTACGCGCCATCGCGAAGGGCAAAGACCCGCGTGGGATGCCGGCGTCCGAGGTCTCCTCGCGCGAGCTCGTCACCGTGAGTCCGGACGACGATCTCTCCGACGCGCTCCGGCTCATGGCGCAGTACCAGGTGAGGCGTCTGGCCGTGACTGCCGAGGACGATCGCCTCGTCGGCGTAGTTTCGCAGGCCGATGTCGCCTTGCAGGGAAAAGACAAGGACACCGGCCAGGTGGTCGAGAGCATTTCGCGAGAGCCGCAGGGCCCGCGAACACGCTGAAGCCGTAGGCCGGCGAAGGGAGGCCGGCTACGACTGCGCCGCGCACGGCCTCGGAGCCCGCATCGCCGTGGTCCGGGGCCGTGCGCTCACCGAAGGGACGCGTACTGAGCGCCAGCACGACCGTCCCTTTGTTCCTTAGCCACGGACCTTAGAAGCCGACGAGCACTCGCGGGCCGTCGGCGACGCACGATTTCCGCTGCCGTCCGGACGCGGTTCTTACAGACTGTTTACTCAACTTACCGCCGCGTCGTTACAAGTGGTGACGATACTTACCGCTGCAATGCCCGATCCCCTGACAGCCGTGAAACGGGCGACAGCTCGCCGCTGCGAGGCCAACGCTTCCTGGCGCGCAGCAATTCGTCAAGCTCATGCCGAGGGCGCAAGCCTGCGCCAGATCGCCGCAGCCGCCGGCGTTTCGCACGTTCGCATCCTCCAGATCGTCAAGCAACGATCCGGCGCTTGAGGCCGAGACGCTGCCGCGCTTGGCGGCGGTGGAACATCGCAAAGAAAGGGACGATGAACACGAAGAACCCAGCTCGCCGAGGCAGAAGGCGTATGCAGCGCCTAGCCGTCCTTGTTGCCCTGCTCGTTTCCGCGCTCACCTTCACCGGTGGGGCGTCCGCCGTGCTGCGCGTCGGCGTGGCCGACGACCTCGGCAGGAGCCCCGACCAGAGCGTGTGGTTCCTTGACAGCATGAGCGAGCTCGGCATGAGCGAGAACCGCATCACGGTCAACTTCGACCCCGCCGCGCCGACCACGATCCCGGACCAGTGGCAGCTCGATCTCTTCGTTCCGCTCGCAACTCTTCGCGGTGTCCATCCGGTCTTCTCCGTGTCACCCACAAAGGCGAGGGCGGTCGCCGAGAATCCCAACGCACCGGAGCTCTACGCGCAGTACGTCGGGCTTCTTGCTCGAACCTACCCCACCGTCAACGACTTCATCATCGGGAACGAGCCCAACCAGCCGCGCTTCTGGCAGCCGCAGTTCGGGAAGTCCGGGCAAAACGTCTCCGCCCGCTCCTACTACAGGCTGCTCGCCGCGTCCTACGACTCCCTCAAGGCTGTCGACCCCGGGATCCGAGTGATCGGTCTCGGGCTCTCACCGCGCGGCGGCGACCGGCCGGATGCTTCGAACAACGTCTCCACCTCCCCGGTCCGCTTCATCGACGCGCTCGGAAAGACGTATCGGGCGAGCGGCCGCAAGCGGCCAATCATGGACGAGCTCGCGTACCACCCCTATCCCGATCACGACCGGGACCCGCTGATGAAGGGCTACCGCTGGCCGAACGCCGGCGCGCCCAACCTGGGCCGGATCAAGCAAGCGCTCTGGGATGCCTTTCGCGGCACCGCCCAGCCGCTCTTCCCCGAGGGAACACGCTCGGGCGGAATGAAGGTCCGGCTCGACGAGCTCGGCTGGCAGGTCGACGCTGTCCCCTCGGCCGCGTTCGCGTACTACGGCCGGGAGAGCATCCGGGCGACGAACGAAAACGCACAGGCGCGCATCTACGGCGACGCCATCCGCTACTTCTCGTGCGACGCCTCGGTGCATTCGGCGCTCTTCTTCCTGCTGCGCGACGAGCCCAACCTCGATCGCTGGCAGGCCGGCCTGGTCCGTGCAGGCGGTACCCGCCGGCCCTCGTTCGACTCGGTCAAGGCCGCGATGGCACAGACCGGCGGCCGCTGTCAGGGCGCGATGCGCCCCTGGCGCCATACCACCCGCGTCCAGGGCGCCCGCGTGAAGTGGCCGCGCAAACGGACCCAGCCGGCCCGGAGGGTAGGCATGGAGCTCGTGCTCAACGCCCAGGAGGACGCGCTCTTCGAGGCCGGCCTCTACAACGCGCACGGGAAGCGAGTGCTCAAGCAGGTCGGCGGCTTGGACGCCTACCGCTCGCGCGTCGTCCGTTTCAACGCACGCTTCCGCCCTGGTCGCTACACGCTACGCGTCCAACTCAAGGCGGAAATGAACCTCTCTCGCAAGAGCAGATTCTCCTCGCAGCTCCGCTTCACCGGCCGGCGTTAAACCCGTTAACCAAAGGACGCGCCGCCGAGCCGTCGCTTGACGCCGGCAGAACCCGTTTCCGGCCTCTGCCAACCGCCCGCGCGGACCGCTTGTCACCCAGAACTCCAGACGCGTCTCTGTGAGGTTTGTGCCCAGAGTGCGCCTCAGCCGCGGCTTGAGCTGGCTATGCGGATGAGAGGACTTGAACCTCCACGGGGTCCTCAGGGTCGTGGCTTTCGTGGCTTTCGGTCCGGGGCGGGAAGTGGCTTCGCTATGCGGCTACGGCCGTGCGAAGAGGTCCCGTCCCGCTTTTCCTGCGTGACCCGGTTCTCAGGCGTTTGGGCACGGATCGGGCGCTGGCCTTCACGGCCTCATCTGGCCAAGACGCCCACTAGGTGGTGGCCCTTGCCTAAGGGCCTGATGGACTTCGCCTCGGAGACGCTCAAATCGCGGCAACTCCTCCGGATCTCGCGCTTCAGCGAGGACCGCTTCGAGCGCCTCAAGTTCTTCTCTGCTGAGTTCGACGTCTTTGCTCATCTCGCCACGGTCCGGATCACGATCCGCCTCGACGCGGATCTTCCGGGACGCCGATTGAGCAGCGAGCGAGCGCTTGCGTGCGAGCAGCTTGGCGAGCTCAAGCGCCTCCTCTTGCGAAAGGCCAGGGCCGGCACCCAGCGCGAAGACCACGTGTGCCATGTTCGGCACGAGGCTAACACCGACGTTTTGCCCGCCAAGGCGCAAAGGGGACCCGATGACCTTCATGTTCCAGCTAGAGACGAGGACGACGCACCCGCCGACCTGCCGAGGCTGCGCTCGGCCGTTCCGAACTGGCGGGCGGGAGACGTGATTCCGCTCCCGCACCGGTCGCTTCGGGCGGTAGAGGTGCAGGACGAACGACGCGGATCAGGCGCCGACGTTGGTGGTCGAGGACGTGCCGTAACGGACCGCCCGCCTATGCGTTGCAAGACATAGAGGGGGCAGCGCCGAGCAGCGTGGCACTGGGACTAACGGGGCAGGCGTCGCCTCCTCAGTTACTGCGCCGGCCTACCTACCTCTGACGTGCGACTCGATCTAGTCGAGCGCGAGTGATGTCGAGAGGTCGCGGTAGGCATCGACCTGCGCGAGCAGGTCGTTGGCCTTCCGCTCGACGGTCTCGACCGCGTCCGCGCCCGCAACCCAGCGCAGCGGCGGCTGCTCCTGGTCAACGACGGTGACCAGAGCCTTCGCGAGCTTCGCGGGGTCGCCGCCCTGCTTGCCGCTCATCGCTTCCCAGGCCGGCCGGGTTTGGGCGGTGCGCTCGGCGTAGTCGTCGATCGACAAGTCGGCGTAGGCCGTTGACTCCTTTTCGAGCAGCTCGGTGCGGAAGAAGCCCGGCTCCACGATCGTAGTGTGGATGCCGAACGGCTCGACCTCGAACCGCAGCGACTCCATCCACCCCTCAACCCCGAACTTCGCGGCGGCGTAGGCCGAGCAGAACTCCTGCCCGACGATGCCAGCGGTCGACGTGATCGTCACGACGTTCCCCGACCGCTGCTTGCGCATCACGGGCAGAACCCTGCGCGTGACGTTCATCGGCCCGCCAAGGTTCGTCGTCAGCGACCGCGCGATCTGCTCCGACGTCAGTTCCTCGAAGAAGCCGGCATAGAAGTTGCCGGCGTTGTTGACCAGCACATCGATGCGGCCGAACCGCTCGAGCGCCGCCTGCACAGCCGCCTCCGCCGACGCGAGGCTCGTGATGTCGAGCTCGACGACGAGCAGGTCATCGGCTTCGCCGATGGCGTCGGCCACGGCTCCGGTGTTGCGTCCGGTCGCGACGACTGCGTGGCCGGCGGCGAGCGCGGCCTGCGCGATGTCGACGCCCATGCCGCGGCCGGCGCCAGTGATGAACCAAACCCGGTTGTCGGCCATCTACTTCAGTCCCTTCTTGCTGGCTGTTGTGCGGACGGGCTAGTGAGCGACTGCGGGGTCGCTTCACGAGCGTACTGTCGTTAGAGAAGCACGCGGGGGTAAAGACAACTCTGGAGTTGCTAAGGGTCACGACTGAAGCCAGGCTGTTCGGTTCGGGTGGGTTCCCCGAAGGAGGTAAGTCTGTTGAGCGTTGAGACATTCATGGACGGTCTCTCAGCGGCCCGTCGCGCTGGCCGGATCAGCCAGGACTTCTACGACCAGGTCACACCTGGCTGGGCCGTGCATGAAGCCCAGCGGATCGCGGATTCTCTCGGCGACCCCGACGACGACACGTTCGAGAATCTGGGAGACGTTCGCGCGGCCCTACTCAACGCTCTTGAGCAGTTCAGGGTGCTAGGGCCGCGCACAGCCGAGGATGTCAGGCCGTGAGTCCCCGAGGACAAGCCGGGTGGGAAGCGAGCGGTCGCGGCCCCTCGACGACGAGGTAGCGGTGTATTGCCCGGCGTGCGACGAGCCGGAGTTCGGCTCCTCGAGCGGTTGCCGATGAAGATCGTCTCGTTGCCTGGCATCGCGAGCGTGGTCGGCTTAGTGGTTGCGGTGGTGGGAGTCGTCGCCGGTCTCGGCTTCCTCGTCCTTGGCGAGGGCCTCGATGCGATTAGCGACAACACCGCCGCGAACCTGGGGGTCGTGAGCATTCTCTGTTCTCTGATAGCGATTCCGATCGGAGTCATCGGCTGGCGATGGGCGGAGAGACGCCGCCAGAATTCCGTCTTGGGCCAGGCTGCGGCGCTCTTTGGTGTTGGAACATTTGTGGCTTGGATAGTGCTGTTCGTCTACGCCCTAGGGAGGGATACGCCCTAGCGATGCTCCGCTCGGCCGTCCGCTCCCAGCCGGAAACGGAAGGGAAACCGAATGGCGTTTCTCTACAGCTCGAGGACGAGGACGGCTCATCGGTCGAGCCGCACACGTTCGAGACGGCGGTTCCAAACTGGCTGGCCGGTGACTTCAATGCCACACTCGACCAGTCCGAGTTCCGCGACGTGCTCGGCCGGGGGTACTACGACGCGGCCGAGCGCATGGGTGATCGCCTGAACCCGACCTGGCCCGCGATCCGCGGCAGACCGCTACCTGCCGGTGACGATCGATCACATCCTCTATGACCGGGATCGGGTCGGCGTGCTCGACTACGACGTCCTCGACCTGACCGGCAGCGACCACCGCACGGTCTACGCGGAGCTTGTCGTGCGTTCGAGCTAGGTGGCCTAGTACTCGTCGTGGCGGCGGAGCCAGATTGGCTCGTCAGCTCCCTCCTGCCGCCCCTTCGGGGTGCGGTCGAGCAGGCCGTAGTAGCCCATGGCAGGTCCCTCGAGCCCTCGCGCGGTCGTCACGTAGGTCCGGTAGATGGTGCCGTCGGACAGCGTGTAGACGCTCAGTCCGGGACCCTCCGTGACGTACCCCTTCACGTCAGTCCCGGAGAGCTCCGCCATCTTCTCGACCGCGGGCGGGATCTGGCCACTCTCCAAGAAGGGCTTCAGTTCTTCCTCCGTGTGCAAGAAGCCGAGCTCGCGGTTGAAGTCGTCGCCGACGGTTGAGACCCAGTCCAGGTTGTCCCAGCCCATACGCTCCTTGTAAGCCTGGAGCCTGTCCAGGGGAGCGCGCGAGACGACCAGCACGGTCACATCGCCGGCGTTCAGGTGCGGGGCGTTGGCGTTGATGTTGTCGGCAATCGACGAACAGACCGTGCAGCCCGCCTCGTAGGGCGGGCCAAACATGAAGTGGTAGATCATCAGCTGGGAGCGCCCGGCGAAGAGGTCCGCGAGCGACTTCGTCCCCTCGCTCGTCTCGAAGGCGTAGTCCTCCTCGACCGGGACCCAGGGGAGTGCCTGCCGCCTGTTCGTCAGCTCGTCTCCGCGGTGGGTGAGCTCCTTCTCCTCGGCGAGCAGCTTCTCCCGTTCTGCCTGCCATTCCTCGGGCGTCGCGATCCTGTGGTCCGTCATCGGTCTTCCTCCTCGTATTCGTCATGGCGGCGCCACCAGTCGGCGGACGTCTCCTCATGCGGCCCAGCGGTGCCCGGTCGAAATACTGGTAAGTCCCCACCAGTACCTCAACCCCGCGGTCGTAGGTTCGAGTAGGTGTGATGGACGACCCCGTCGTCGAGCGCAAAGGCTAGACATCCACTCGACCTCGCGGTCGACGACACAAGCGAATACGTCTGGGCCGTCGACTCCACTGGAGCAGTCGTTCGCGTCAAGCAGGGGGTCACTGGTTCGAGCCCAGTACCGCCCGCCCAAGGCGAAAGGCCCTGGAAACAGGGCTTTTCTGTTGTCTCGGGTGACGCGCTACGCAGCTCAGACGGATTGGTTGGAACAGAAATGGAACACCGGCGTGCCGAACAGGGAATCGCGGCCCCTGCGCGACGCATGTTCGTCCCCGGTGCCACGCACGGCGGCTCGTGCGCCGACGTCATTTCGGCATAACCATGTCACCTCCACAGCGCCTGGCGACCCCAACTACACCGGCGCTTGGCACGTCATCCGTGTCACCCCAGAGCCTAACTTCGACATCGCGAAGATGCCCTACACGAGCGAGAACGAAGTGCTCTTCGGCGCAGCCGCCGGGGAACTACTGCTAGCGGACACTGGGGCGAGCGTCCGCGCGTCGGTCGTGCTCGGGCGCTAAGCCGACGGGTAACTTCGCGAGTCGACCTCAGCAGGCGCGGCGGGCGGTCTCGACGTCGCGCCAGGTGTCCGGGCGTAGTTGCAGGATCGCGTCGCGCGCCGTCGTGCGCATCGCGCCGACGTTTGGGATCGGGAAGCGGTCGTGCGCGCGCCGGCGCGCGATGTAGCGGCGGCCGAACGTGACCGTGAGAGTCCGCTTCGGGTCGAGCCGGCCGACGAGGCGGATAAGGTCGGGAAGCTGGTCGCGCGGGATATCGGTCCGTACGCTCGATTCCACGATCGACGCCAAAGCGCCGAAGTTGCGCAGCACGCTGACCACGTCGAGCTGGTTCGCCATGGCAGTCAGGAAGCAGCGCTGGCGGTGCATCCGCGTGTAGTCGTCCGAGTCCTTGCGCGAGCGCACGTACGCGAGCGCGGTGCGCCCGTCGAAATGGTAGGCCCGGCCCGGGTACACGTTGATGCGCGGGTTTGTCTCGCCCCACGCTGGTCGCGTCACTTCGTCGAAGATGCGCTCGCGCACCCGGATCTTCACTCCGCCGAGCGCGTCCACGAGGTCGCGGAACCCGTCCAGGTCGACCATCGCGTGGTAGTCCACACGCAGGCCGAGCAGGCGTGAAATCGTTTGCTTGAGCGCAGTCGCGCCGGGATCTCTCCCGCCGGGAAAAAGGTCGGGACGCTCCTCGTTCGCGAAGCGGTACAGCGCGTTGAGGAGGTCAGGGAAGCGGCGCGGCCCTGCTCCCGCGCGCCCGCCGAGCCGAACGTTGACGAGGTTGCGCGGAATACCGAACGCGACCGCGCGGCCGGTGTCGCGCTCCAGCGCGGCGAGGATCATCGTGTCGGTGCGGTCGCCCGCCCGGCCGGGGCCCTCGTCGCTTCCGAGCAGCAGGATCGTTACCCACGGCCGCTCGAGCGGCGTGTCCGTCTGAACGAGAACGTCGCGCGTCGCGGAGAGCCGCCCGGCCGGAAGCGGCGCTGATCGGGGCAGGTCGAGGGGGCCCACATCGGGCGCGGTGCGGTCGCTCCTCCGCAGGAACACACCGCGCGCTGGCAGGACGTCCGACGGCTCTTCGTCCGCGAACACGCGCTGCAGCGTGACCTCGCTCCGCACGGTCACATAGCCGGCCGCGACGTGCGGTGTCGCGGTCAGCACCGCGATCGCGCCGGCAGCCGTGAGTGCCGGCACGGTCTTGGCGAGCAGGCCCATGCGCCAAGCGTCGAGCGCCGCGAAGAGCCGCAGCGCGAGCAGGAAGATGTTGACCGCAAGCGCTGCTGGGAGCAGCCGACCCTCTAGGAGCCAAGCCGCCGCCCGGACCGGCACAGCGGCAGCGACGAGGACCGGCACTGCCCCGAACGCGAAGAGCGCGAACAGGACGAGGCCGCGCCGCCAGGCGCCTGCGAACGCCTGGCCGGCGCCCGGGACGATCATCGAGAGAAGCCCGGCGACGGCTCGCCTGGCGACGTGTGGATCATCGGCGCTGACCGGCGGAACGAGTGGCATGCGCGACGCGGGCACGGTAGCCGTCCCGTCGGCGCTTCGGCGCCCGGCACCTCCCGTCCACTAGACACGTGGTGGACACCCTAAAAAACGCGTGCCCGAGGCCCCCTTTTCCGGACATCCGACGAAGGCGCACCCAATATCAGCCGGCCAAAGTTCGACGAGCTCCAACGCGGCGATGGCATCGGACACCGAATCCCCTGACGGCTTGAAAACGCGTGCTCAGAGGTAGGCGGGCGCACTGGGCGCGTGCCGGCTGCCTCCGATCGTGGGCGCCCATCCCCGCGGCCGGCAAAAATGCCTTCGGTGCTAGCCGTCGCCCTCGTTGCTGCCGCTGCCGCGCTTGCCGCGTCAGCGGCCGCACCGCCGCCGAACGCTCCGCTCCCATCCGGCGCCGCACCGATTGCTGAGCGCCTCGCGGCCACGACAGCGTCGCTCTACACAGCCGTCGCCATCTGGCGCACCTCCGGAACTCCACGGCCGCCGCGCGAGCTTCGCCTTTGGGCGCTCCACCAGCAGCGCCTGTATCTCACCCTGGGGCTCGCGCGGCCTCAGGCCGGCGAGGCAGTCGTCCAGCGGCTTCCTCGTGAGCTGCACGCAAATGCACGCGACGTGCTCACCGCGCGACGGGCGCTCGTCCGTCTGACGCCGCCGACGACGCGACCGCTCTCGGCCTTCCGAACGGGTCCGGCAGAGCCGGCTGAACGGCTCCTGCGCTATTACCGCCAGGCGCAGCGTCGCTTCGGCGTGCGCTGGCAGGTCCTTGCCGCTGTGAACTTCGTCGAGACGGCGTTCGGCAAGGTCCGGTCGCCGAGCACGGCCGGCGCGCAGGGACCGATGCAGTTCCTGCCTGCGACGTGGCGCACCTACGGACTTGGCGGCAATATCTATGACCCGCACGACTCCATCCTCGGAGCCGCCAACTATCTCCGCGCCTCAGGCGCGCCCGGCAACCTCCGCCAGGCCCTCTACGCGTACAACCACTCGAAGCTCTACGTCGAGGCTGTCCTTGCGTATGCCCGTGTGATGCGCCGCGACCTGCGTGCGTTCTACGCCTTCCAGGCCTGGCAGGTGTTCGTGCGAACACCGGACGGCTACCGCCGGATCACGAGCCCGTAGCTGGCGTGGACGCGTAGGTCGGTGTCTGAAACCGGCGCCGAGGCACATCGCCGGCAACGGCGGCGCCGATCGTCTCCTGACGGAGCAGAATCCGGCGATTGCCACCGCAGCGACTGAGATCAGGAGCGCAGCGAGTTCCACAGCGGCCGCCGCTGGTGCCGAAGTCGTCCAGATCGAGGCGTTCAGGGAATAGCGGCGACCCGAGGCGACCCCCGGCGGCGCTCGCGCTGAGTTTGCAAGCCGGAGGTCACTGGTTCGATCCCGGTAGTCCATCAACACTCACCAAGCCAAATCGCAACAAAACCCCAGCAACTCGGCAACTTTCAAATTGACACGCCCGAAAGGGCGTAGTAGCTTCGAGCGCGTTAGACGCGAGGAGGGTCGGAAGGGGGCGTCGATGCGACGAGTTCCGATCCCGGAGTTGCCGCGGTACAGGGGTAGGGCCGGGTTCAAACGAGGTTTCGCGGCAGTGCGGACGTTCGGCGGCCGCCGCTTCGTCGTCGCTGTCGCCGCGGTCGCAATTCTGGCGCTCGCACCAGGCGCGACGGGCGACGTGCCGCTCGTCAACCTGAACGTGTACGGGACGCTCGGCCAGAACGGCTGGTATGTCAGCAACGTCACGCTCAACTGGTCGTTCAGCGGGCCCCTCTATTCGTCGACCGGCTGCTCGAATACGACGCTCACCGCGGATACACCTGGAACGACGTTTACCTGCACGGCGACGAGCCTCGATCGGTCGACGACGACGTCCCTCAGCAAGACGATCAAGCTCGACAAGACGCCGCCGACGCTGTCGAAGCTCGCTGTCCGGGCGGGCACCCGCCGGCTCGATCTCAGCTGGGCGGCCTCGTCGGATACGCAGGTCGTTCAGGTCATGCGGACGCCGAACGCCCGCGGCAAGTCCGGGCTCGTCTACAGCGGGACCAGGGCGAGCTTCCGCGATACCCGCGTCAAGGTCGGCACGCGCTACCGCTACACCGTCACGGCGATCGACCAAGCAGGCAACCGCGCCGCTAAGACGCTCACTGTTGCCGCGCGGACGCTCTTCGAGCCGATGCCGGCCGAGCGCGTCTCGCGTGCGCCGGTCCTCAGGTGGACGCCGGTCAAGCGCGCCCAGTACTACAACGTTCAGCTCGTGCGCGGCAAGAAGATCCTCAGCGCGTGGCCTGCAACGACTCACTTCCGGGTGCCGCGCTCGTGGGTCTACCATGGACACCGCTACCGGCTGCATCGTGGCGCTTACCGGTGGTACGTCTGGCCCGGCCTCGGCACCTTCTCCGCGAACAGATATGGACGCTTGCTCGGCGGCAGCTCGTTCGTGTTCTCACCCGCCTAGCGGCGCCCGCGGCGCCGGAAGGTGCGAGTTCGCGATACCGGTGGATGAGGAGGGGCATCAACCCCGTGCGACTTGGCGCTAGGTCGGTGCGTGAATGGCCTCGATCTGTTCGGGCGGAGCGACGGCCTCGACCGTCCCGCCCGTGACCCTTACGAGCGTGACCAGCTCTGTAGGCTCGAACTCTGTCGCCTGCGTCACGACGCGGCCGAGCCGTTCCTTGAACTCGGCCGAGCTCTTCCAGGCGCTAATCGCGTCGGCGTCCTCCCACCCGCCGACGCTGAAGAACCGCCGTGCGTTGCGGGTGTCGCGGACGAGGCGCAACGTGCCCGCGCCGGGCCTTGTACTCACCCACACTGCAAACTCTGACCACGCGTCAACGAACGCCTGCTCGTTGCCCTGCTCCACCTCGAACCTGCCCTGCGTGAAGATCTCGTACATCGGCCCTCCTTCCCCGTGAACGATGCTACGCCTCCACCGACGGCGCAAGCGGGCCATAAATGGCTCCGACGCTTGAGGGGCCTCAGACGACCGCACCGCCCGTCTCTCGTTTCAGCAGTACGGGCGAGAACGCTCCGCGGTCAGGCTCGGCGGCGGCCGAATGGGGAGCCCGCCGGGAGTCCGGAGTCCTGGTGCTCGGTCGCTTCCAGTTCGGCTTGCGAGTAGCCAGGTCGCGAGGTGAGGCTGCGGCGAATGTCCGTAATGAGGGAGGCCGGGAGCCGATTCCCATTCGTCGCGACGACGATGACTGTTTGGCCTTTGCGTTCGAGTCGGAGGAGCGGACGGAACGGTTCCCCGCACCGGCTAGGGCTGGGGATGCGGTCTAGGCACCGGGGCAGGCGCTTGAGGTGCCCGGTGTAGGTCAGCACCGTGATGCGCAGCCGCCGGCGGCCAAGCCGCGACTCGGTAGGACGCAGCCCTCGCCAGGCGTAGTAGACGGCCTCGAACGCGGCGCCGGCCGGTACCGGGTTCCCGGACCGCGGTCGGTCTGCTTGCACCTCGGCGACCGCAGCGCGAAAGCGCGGGCCGAGCCAGAAGCCGACCTTGTTGCGAGACATCATCTTGCGCCCGGCGACGAAGTTCCTGGCTGCCTTCCGGTCGAGCCATCCCGTAATCGGCGGCGGCCGCACGCCCGGGTCGAGCGGTGTGCAGGCGCCCTCGGAGAGAAGCACGAGCGTGCCGTCACCGTTCTGGCAGGCATTCCAAGAGCCCCCGATCAGGTCGAGGTACTCCGGCGGCTGGATGTCTTGGCCTGGAAGCCAGCCAGATAGGCCCGGGTTGCTGGGCGTGAACGGAGCGGGTTCGCCGGTCGAACCACTGTCGAACTCGTACACCTCATTGCCGAGGTCGAAAACGATGTCGCAGTCGCCGTTACTGACAACCGCGGCCCGTCGGCTAATGAACCCGTAGGACATCCCGGCGGTCGAGGGATCGAGCGACCCCTCCGGGTACGGGGCGCCGTCCTTCGTGCCTCGATTCCAGGCGTCCACGCAGACCTCCGGCGTCGCTTCGCTCCCGCCGAACGGGTTGCACGCGGCCCCGAACAGCCCGAGCGCCGCCAGGAGCGTACCCACGACGAGGCGAGGGAACGCGCGAATCGGATTCGTCGGGCGAACCCTCACGCGCTCAGCGTAGGCACTCTGCTTCTCGTTCTCTTGGGGACGGGCTCGAGGCCGACGCCGGCAAAGCCGGCATCTGCGCCGCCGTCGGCGAAATCCCTCTTCCCGACACGGAAACCGCTTGCCCTGTTCTTCCGTACCGTCGGTTTTCTACGTTGTCTGCGGCCAGTTGAAGGGGGGACTATGTCGAGACGACTTGCACGCGCGATGGCGACCTTGCTGGCGGGCGGCTTGGCGCTGGCACTGGGAAGCGCGGCTGTCGCCGCGCCGGTCGGCGCGCTGAAGCAGTTCAAGGTGCCGACGGCCAACAGCCAGCCGCGGGCCATCACCAACGGCTCGGACGGCAACCGCTGGTTCACTGAGGGGACCGAGTTCCCCAACGCACCGGCCAAGATCGCCCGTATCACACCGCCCGGGGACATCACCGAGTTCGAGCCCAATGTGGCCGACGGATGCAACTTCTGCATCATCAGCGACATCGCCCAGGGCCCCGGCGGAATTCTCTACATCACCTCCAACGACCCAGCCCTGATGCGGTTCAACGTGGCGACCCAGAGCTTCGAGACTCCGGTGCAGATGCCCAACACCAGTGCGCTGGGTGGCGATCTGGCCGTCAGCGCCACTGACGTATGGATCACCGACTTCAACAACGACGTCGTGTGGCGCTACACGCTGTCGAACGGGCAGTTCACGTCGTTCCCGGTTTCCGACCCTGCCGACGCCGCCGTGGACGTGGCCGGCAACGCCTGGTTCACCCAGCCCGGTGATGTCAACGCACCCGGCAGCAGCAACATCGGCCGGATCGACGCGGCCACCGGAGCCGTAACGATGACCCCGACTACCGACGGCTCGACCACGGTGGCGCCACACAGCATCACCGTGGCGTCCGACGGGCAGATCTGGTTCACCGCGAGGTTCGTTCCAGAGGGCGTCGGGCGCCTGAATCCCGCCACCAACGTGGTGACCATCTTCCCCACGCCGAGCAACCCCGGCCCCGAGGGCATCGCCGCCTCACCGGACGGAACCGTCTGGTTCACCCAGACCACGAAGGGCTCGATCGCGCGGATCGACAACGCCGGCGTCATCACGGAGGCGAAGGTCGTCAGGGGCAGCGAGCCGTTCGGGATCACCGTCACTCCCAACGGCGACCCCTGGTACACCATGTTCGCCGCCGACAAGATCGCCACACTGCAGCTCCGGTAGCACCGTTCTGAATCGCTGTCCGGAGGGCCGAAAGCCCCGCGAGTGCGGGGCTTT
>Ga0307302_10000069_pt1 | contig 40494 bp, 33 predicted proteins | sample ER_DNA_183_FD_194490 | JGI IMG/M metagenome (GOLD analysis project Ga0307302, IMG submission 194490) | Bulk soil microbial communities from the East River watershed near Crested Butte, Colorado, United States - ER_DNA_183 | ecosystem: Environmental > Terrestrial > Soil > Floodplain | place...
GCCGCCCCGGCGCTTCGCGAGGCTCGAGCATTGACGGCGGTCCCGCTCCACAAGCTCAGGCGGACCGATCCGAACTGGCGCTTCGAGCGGATTCTCCGCCTGGAGTCCGCACGCGGCGTCCGCTCGACCTTCTTCCTGCTCGCTGGGCACCACCACCCAGCCGACGGTGCGACGCCGGAGGCCTATGACCGGCTTCGCCCCCGCCTCGTCGAGGTCCTGAAGGCGGGCGGCGCCGAAATCGGACTCCACGGAAGTTACACGGCCGTCGAGCACGGGGACCGCCTCGAGGTCGAAAAGAGAATCTTGGAGGAGCTTGGGGCCTCCGTGAGCGGTCAGCGCTTTCACTACCTGAGGATCGACCCGCACATCAATCTGCCCGAGCTCGAGCGGCTGGGTTTCGCCTACGACACCACGCTCGGCTACGCGGAAGCTCCCGGCTTCAGGGCCGGGATCGCCCAGCCCTTTCGGCCCTGGAGCTTTGAGGAGGAGCGCCCACTCGACCTCGTTGAGATCCCGCTTGCGGCGATGGACGTGACTTTCAGTGCGCCCAGGTATCTCGGCCTGTCCGCAAGAGCGGCCGAGCGAAGGCTCCTCGACCTGGTCGCCTGGGCCGCCGAGCACGGGGGCGGCTTCTCGGTCATCTGGCACAGCGAGCGCTTCGACCCCGCAACTTCCGGCGGGTGGGATCGGCTGTACGTGCGCCTGATCGATGCGGTGCGGGCCCGCGGGGGCGTCTGCGTGTCGGCGGGCGAGCTGGCCGAGGAGGCTGCCGCGTGGCTTCGCTGACACACGCCCTGCCGTTTCGGCCCGGCGCCAGCAGGTTCGCGCTCTGGGTCGCGGCCCCGCCGCTCCTTCTCCTCATCGCGCGCCTGCTGCCGCTCGCGGGGCCGGTCCCCGCCTTACGCCTCGTCGCGGCCGGCGCGTGCGTCCTCCTTCTGCCGGGCGCGTTGATCCTTCGCCTCACGGGTTGGCCGCGCAACCTCGGAGTCGCGGCCGCGGGTGCGCTCGCGCTCAGCCTGGCGGTGATCGGTTTCGGCCTCTTGCTGGCGTTCGCGGCGGGGGCCTCGCTGGTATTCGTCCTGGCCGTGGTCGCGATCTTCACCGGCGCAAGCGTTCTTCCAGCGTGGCGCGCAGCGGCGGTTCCGCCGGTCCGCTCCGAGCTTCTGGTCGCAGGCGGCATCCTCTTTCTTGGAACCGCCTTCGCGGCGCTCGTGTGGTGGAGCGGGGGAGATCTGCGGAGCGACGCGCTCTTCCATCTCGCGCGGGTTCGGAAGCTCGAGGCCTTCGACGTCCTCTCCGTGAATGCCGTGAACGAGTTCCGGGACGGCGGCCCCCACCCCGGTTATGCATTCCCGCTCTGGCACGCCGCTTTGGCCCTGGTCGCCCGGCTCGGGGGCGTCGACCCGACTCTGGTCGTCCAGCACCTCGCCGCCGTCCTGACGCCGCTCGCCCTCCTCGTGGCCTACGGGGCGGGTGCGACCCTCTTTCGCTCCACGGCCGGAGGGCTCGCGGTCGCGGCAACCCAGCTTGCCCAGCTCGGGCTCTCGCGCGACGGCACGGGCTCGTTCGAGTCGCTCGCGCTGCCCGCGACCGCCGGGCGGCTGCTACTCGTCCCGGTCGTCCTCGCGCTCACCTTCTGGCTTCTGGAGGTGGGCTGGCGGCAGGCCTTGCTGCCCCTTGTCGCGGGTGGGCTTGCGCTGGCTGTGATCCACCCGACGTATGCGATCTTCGTCTGTGTGCCGCTCGCCGGGTTCGCCCTGGCCCGTCTCCTGCTCGCGCCGGGCGACCGGGAGGGCCTCGGGCGGCTCGGTGTTGCACTCGGGGCGATCGCGGTTCCGTCCGGGCTCTTCTTCGCGTGGCTTCTGCCGGTCGTTCGCGACACTGGCTCCTACCGGCCCGGTGCGGAGGAGCGTGCGAGCGGAGTCGCCCACTACTCGACCCAGCTCGACGTCTTCGGCGACAGCTTCCGGCTCGCTCCCGAGGCGATCACGCGCGCAGGGCCCGTTGTGATCGCGGCCCTGCTCGCGATCCCGCTCGCGGTGGCCGGCGCCCGTCGCAGGTGGGCGTCGTTCGTCCTCGGAGGAAGTCTCGCGGTGCTGGCACTCCTCCTGGTCCCGGCGCTCTTCACCTGGATCTCCGACACCGTGTCGCTCTCCCAGTCCCGCCGTCTCGCCGGGTTCCTCCCGCTGCCGTTCGCGCTCGCCGGCGCTGCGTACGTGCTCGCCCGGCTGCGCGTGGTCGGGGTGGCGCTTGCCCTCGCCGCCGGGCTCGGGCTCGAGCTCGCGTACTCGGCCGAGCTCACGTACCGGCTCCAGCGGCCCGCGCCCGTGTGGCCTGTCTGGCTCGCCGTGATCGGCGGTCTGGCCGCCCTTGTCGCGGGTGCCGTCCTCGTGCGGAGGGCCGAGCTGATGGAGCGCTTGTCCGCGCGCTACCCGCTTGACCGCCGCTTTGTCGCGCTCGCTGCCACAGCTTTCGTGCTTCCGGTGGCGGTGGGTGGTCTCGCCTCGCTGGACACGACCGCGGCGGAGAACCCAAACGCCCTAACGCCCGGGTTGGTGCAGGCGCTCGAACGGGTGCCGGAGGGCTCCGTTGTCTTCTCCGAGCTCGAGCCGTCGTACGAGGTGGCGGCCTACGCACCCCTCTATGTCGCCGCTGCCCCGCCCGGTCACGTCGCCGACACCGCAGCGAACCGGCCCTATGCGCGGCGGAAGGACGTCGTCCGCTTCTTCTCTCCGCGCGAGACGGACGACTTTCGGCGGTCGATTCTCGCCCGGTACGGCGCCGACTACCTCCTCGTCGACGTTTCCCGCCCGTATCCCGAAGAGCTCGCTCGCGAGCTCGAGCCGGTTTATGAGGACGCGCGCTACCTCCTCCTGCGCGCCCCGAGATAGGTCGATGCGAAATTCGACCGTAGTCGGGGCCGCTCCAGACCAAACTGGGCACCGTCGTGCTGATCCAGTCCCGTGTCTGGGCCGTCATCCGGCCTGGCCGTTTCCAATCAGGCCTGTAGCCCGGTGACACACGCGCCTCGGTCGATGCAGGGCGAAGGCCTGCGTCGCAAGAATGGACGGCAATGAAGCTGCTGCTCGTCACGATGTACTGGCCGCCTGCGGGCGGGGCCGGCGTCCAGCGCCCACTCAAGCTTGCCGGCGAGCTTTCCCGGCTCGGCTTCGACGTCCACGTGCTGGCGCCCGAGGGGACGAAGTGGGTGCAGCGCGATGACACGCTGCGCGAGCCCGAGGCTGTCGTCGTCCACAGGATCAGAAACATCGGCCCGGCCGCCCGACGGCCCGGGGAGGAGCTCCACGGACTGCGGGGCATCGCGCGCATCCGCCGCCAGGTGCCGATCGTGCTCCGTGCGCTGCTTCCGCCGGACGCGAGCGTGCTCTGGAACGTGACGGCGATCCCGGCGGCCCGGCGCATCGCAAAGCGGGAGCGGGTCGATGTGATCCTGACCACCTCACCACCCGGCTCGGTGCACCTCGTCGGCCTGGCGTTGAGGCGGATGGGCGTTCCGTGGGTCGCCGACCTCCGTGACTCGATCGCCTCACACGCACACCGGCGTCGCGACATCCGCGGGGAGCGGGCGCTCGCGCGGCAGGTTGCGCGAAGGGCGGATGCGATCGTCGCTGCTTCGAGCGCGATCGCCTCCGAGATGCGGGCGATCGGCCCTCGCGGCTCGGTCACCGTGATCCCGAACGGCTGCGACTTCGACGACTTCGAGGGGCTCGCCTACCGGCGAGCCCCTCGTTTCCGGATCACGCACACGGGTGGTTTCGCCGGACGCCGCTCGCCGCGCCCTTTCCTCGAGGCCCTCGCCCGATCCGGGGTGGACGTCACCGCCCGCTTCGTCGGGGACTTCCCGACTGCGGATCGTGAGTGGGCCGAGCGGCTCGGGCTCGCCGACCGGCTCGAGCTCGTTCCGTACCTGCCTCACGGAGAGGCGCTCGCGCTCCAGCGAGACTCGGAGGCGCTGCTCCTCATCGTCCCGGACGCTGGGGGGCGCGGGCGCGGCGTTCTCTCGGCCAAGATCTTCGAGTACCTGGCTGCGGAACGTCCGATTCTGGCCGTCGTACCTCCCGACGGCGAGGCGGCCTGCCTCCTGGGCGAGACAAGCGCGGCGGTCGTCGTCGCGCCGGACGACGTGGACGGCATGGCGCGTGCGATCGAGGATCTCCAGAGCCGCTGGCAGGCCGGGGAGCTGGACGGAGCGACACTCTCTGCGGAGGCGCGGACACGACTTTCGAGAACTGCGCGGGCGGAGGAGCTCGCGGAGGTGCTCCGGGGCGTGGCGTGAAACGGCGAGAGCACCTCCTCGACGCGCTTCTCTTCGCGACCGTTTTCGCGATCACGTTCGCGAAGGTCCGCTGGACGGTCGGTGGGTTCGACGTGAGCATCTCGGATGTCTCCGCGACCCTCTTTGTGATCGCATTCGCCGTCTCGCGGATCGGGCGTCGGGACTGGTCGGTGCCGCGGACCGGAGCCGTCTTGTGCGCCTTTCTCCTCGCGTTCCTCCTCGTGTACCTGGTCGGGTTCTTCAACCTCGACACCGCCCTAGACCGGGACCAGTTCGTGAAGGGGCTCGCGAAGTTCATCGTCCATTTCTTCTTCCTGATCGCCGCCGTCGCGCATCTGGGCCGCCACCCGTCCAGGCTTTACTGGCAGACGCTTGGCTGGTTCGTTGCCGGGCTGGTCGCGAACGGGGCCTATGGCTTGCTCCAGCTTGCGGTCGCCGAGACGTCTGGCGGGAACCTGGACGAGAGGGTCCTCGGGACGATCGGCGCCTACCAGCGGGGCGGAATCAACCTCTTCGGCGTCTCCGATGCCCTGAACATCTACCGTGTCAACGCCCTGACGCTCGACCCGAACCACCTCGGTGTGATGTTGGTGGTTCCGCTCCTCGTACTGCTGCCGCTGTATCTGCGGCTAGAGCGAGGGCACCGCCTCCGGACCCCAGTCGCGGCTCTCCTCATCTTCTTCTCCATCGTCGAGCTGAGCACGCTCTCTCGGAGTGGCCTCCTGGGGATCGGCGTTGGCCTAGCCGTACTCCTCATTCCCTACCGCCACCTACTCCTTACCCCGCGGGTGCTCGTGCCTCTGGGAGTGCTCGCGCTCGTGCTCGGCGTCGTCGTCGCCCAGCGCACGGCGTTCTTCCAGGGCGTTCTGAACTCCCGGACGCAGCTCAGCGGCAGCTCGGCGCAGTCGCACTTCCAGATCTACGAGCTCGTCGGCCCGGCGATGAGCTCGCACCCGCTGTTCGGCCTCGGGCTCAACACATTCGCTGTCTACTACGAGTTCGTCACCGGGCGGTCGAACTTCGGCCCGCACTCCTACTACATTGCCCTGCTCGCTGAGACCGGAATCGTGGGCACGGCGCTCTTCGTCGTCTACCTGGGCTACCTCGTCGACCGGCTCGGAGCCCTGCGCCGCGTCGGGAGCGCGCTGTCAGAAGCAGGCGACCGCGCCGCCCTGCGGGTGCGGCCACTTGCCTGGGGACTGACTGCGGCGCTGTTCGGGACGATGGCGTCGAACGCCTTCTATCTGACCATGCAGATGTATTACTTCTTCGTCTTCGCGATGCTGATCGTGGCCGCGCCGATGGTCTTCGCGCGGCGTTGAAAGTCGTCGTCCTCACGACGTCCTATCCACGCCACGACGATGATCCGAGTGGACGCTTCGTCGCCGAGGCGGTCGAGCGCCTGCGCGAGCGCGGTATCGCGATCGACGTCGTCTCGCCGGCCGTCTTCGGCTCGTTCGGGCTTGCCGAGGCAGGTGGAATCGCCAACAATCTCCGACGGAAGCCCTGGGCAGCTCCTCTCCTCGTCGCCGCGATGACGCGGGCGGTCCGCAAGGCGGCGCGGGATGCTGAGCTGGTGCATGCGCACTGGCTTCCGTCCGGGGCCGTCGCCGCCTTCTCGGGGAAGCCGTTCGTGGTCACGCTGCACGGGACCGACGTCGCTCTTGCCCGGCACGCCCGGCCGCTGGCGCGGGCAGCGCTTCGCCGAGCCCGGGAGGTGATCGCGGTCTCCGACTCGCTCGCCGGGGAGGCGCGCGAGCTGGGCGCGTCGAGCCCGCGCGTGATCCCGAACGGCGTCGAGATCCCCACGACGTCGGAGCCGGAGGCCACTCCTCCGGAGGTTCTCTTCGCTGGGAGGCTGTCTGAGGAGAAGGGCATCGAAGACCTTCTAGCGGCCGCTGCAGGCCTTCGACTTGTCGTGGCAGGCGACGGTCCGCTTCGCGCCAAGGTGCCGGATGCACTCGGATTCGTCTCACGCGACGAACTCGCTCGCCACTACGACAGGGCCGCAGTCTTTGTGTGCCCCTCTCGACGGGAGGGTTTCGGGCTCGCCTGTGCGGAAGCGATGGCGCACGGCCGGGCCGTCGTGGCGAGTGCGGTGGGCGGGCTCACCGAGCTCGTCGAGCATGAGGTCACAGGACTCCTCGTGCCTCCTCGAGATCCGCTCGCGCTCCGCGCCGCGATCGATCGCCTGCTCGCCGACTCCGACCTCCGGGCCCAGCTTGGCGCTGAAGGGAGGAGGCGCGTCGCTCGCACGTGCGGCTGGGACCGGGTGATCGATGCCACACTCGAGATCTACGAGCGGGCACTCCGACCACACGTATCCGACTGACGCACCCACCTTCCAGCCACCAGGAAGGGACGAAGTCGGGCACCGCAAACGACGGATCCCAGACCGGGTCCCCATCCTTGCGCCCTCGACCAAACCGGTAGACGGCGAAGCCGCCGGAAGCAACGAGGCCCGCGAGAAGTGCGGCCATGAATCCGGCGACCGCGCGCGAGCCATGTACTCGAGGAGCCCGCCGCGCGGCCCACACCCCTCGCGGGGTCGAAGGTTCGCGACGGCCTGCTGCCGCGGCGAGTGAGAGCTGCTCGACGGATCGGGTCCCGGTGGGTCGGAGCGAAGACAGGCCAGGCGAGGCAACCCCTGGTGTCCGCCGGCTCGTCCCTGCGGTGTGGAGCCCAGTCGGCTCGCGGATACCGGGCTCCGCCGCATGGAGTGCGCCGACGGCGCTCGACGGCGAGGAAGCCGGGGCAGCCACTCCAAGCGCCGGCGCGTGGGCGGCAGCGGGGCTCTGCTCGCCTTCAGGCTCGGGTGGCGGCGCCGGGGCTACCGGAGACGCTTGGCCCGAAGCTGGCCCCGCTTGTTCGGCCGCGGGGCTCTCGGAGGGCGCGGGCTCAGCGTCGTCGTCGGCTTCGGCTTCGGCTTCCTCGGCGGTCTCGGGGGCCGAGATCCGGGGTGGCAGAAAGCTCTCGGGATCCAGATAGCCGCCTGCGTCTGAAGCGTGGCGGATCCCCAGGTGTACGTAGGGCTTGGGCCACTCGCTCGCCCCGCTCGACCCGAGCGTGCCCACCTGTGCGCCCTCGGCGACAGAAGCGCCCTTGACCTCCGTGATGGTTCCGAGATGGAGGAGCGTCACCGACAGGCCGTCGGGCGTTCGAATCGTGACCGTGCGTCCGCCGCCGGGCACCGTGCCGGCGAACGTGACGCTGCCCGCCGCAGGTGCGAGCACAGGCTCTCCCGCGGCCCCACCGACATCGACTCCCCGGTGCTGACCCGCGGCGTACGGGTCACCGTCGTAGCTGAAGTGCTGCAACACCGGCCCGCTCGCAGGCCAGGTCCAGGCGTGCGCGGGCGACGCGCCGGCCAGGAACGCGAGGAGGACCGGCAGCAGCAAGCTGTGCTTGCCCATGCTGCCTCCTCCGTTGTCTTATTCGTAAACAGAAGAGAGGATAGCGCCGTCCGGCGCGGTTGTCAAGATAGGCGACATGAGGACTGTCGACCTGCCCCGATACGCGCGGCTGTACGGTGTGATCCCGTGCCAGTCCCACGCGAGAAAACGTCGTTCGCTGCGCCCGCCGAATGAGTGCGCCTCTTCTGATCCTCGGCGTCCGCCGGTCAGGCACCACGCTCCTGCGGGTGATGCTCGACCGAAACCCGGAGCTCGCAGTGCCGGACGAGTCCTACTTCATTCCGCAGCTTGCGGACAGGCATGCAGGGAAAATCGACCCGGATGCGTTCGTGGACGACTTGCGGCGCATTCCGACCTTGCTCGAGTGGGGGGTCGACGCGGAGGACGTCCGCCGCCGTCTCCGCCCCGGCATGCCTGTTGGCGATGCGATCGGGGCGGTCTACGAGAGTTACGCAGCCGTGCACGGGAAGCGGCGCTGGGGCGACAAGACGCCGATGTACATGCGGCATCTGACGCTTCTCGAGCGCCTCTTTCCGGAGGCCAGGTACGTCCACCTGATCCGGGACGGTCGCGACGCCGCTCTCTCGTTCCTACAGATGCCCGAGGGTGTCGTCACGAAGACGTGGGCACACCCGACGACCGTCGCCGACTTCGCCTGCCAGTGGCGAACCGAAGTCGAGGCGGCCCAGGCTCTGGGCGGTCGGGTGGGGACAAGCCGCTACCTGGAGGTGCGCTATGAAGACCTCGTCGAGAGCCCGGAACGGCATCTCGAGGGAATCGCCGAGTTCGCGGGGCTCTCCTACGACCCGGCGATGCTTGGCTACGCGGGTCAGGTCGACCTCACCGGAAAGCCACACCAGCAGAGTCTCGGCCGGCCGCCCACACCGGGGCTCAGGAACTGGCGCCGCGACGTTGGCGCGGCCGACGTCAGGGGCTTCGAGGCGGTGGCCGGCGAGCTTCTGCAAAGACTCGGCTACGAGCTCACTACCACGGGGAAGCCGACAGCGGCCTCGAGGGCGAAGCTCGCGTCCTACCGCGCCCGGACCGGTGCCTACAGAGCGGTCAGCTACGGGCTGCGGCGGTCGCCTCTCTGGCGCTCGCGGCACCCTGTGCTCGTGTAGGCGGCACGCACGTCGCCGGCAAGCAGCGCTATCGGAGCGACCACGGATGCCGCATCGATGCGAGCGGCGGGGCTCGACGACACGGCGGTTCGGCCACTACCCTGGGCCCTTCTAATCTTTCGGGGAGTTCGCCCCCCGGATGGCGAGCAGGAGCCCGTTCAGGGACAGGTAGTAGTGCCGGTTCGTGGCGATGCCGACGGCGTACTCCCCCGCGTTGAAGCGCCACACCTGTTGTCCGTCTGACGCCCGTAGCGCGTACGTCTTCCCGTCCAGCGTCGAGAAGAGCACCAGGTTGCCGACGATCAGCGCCGGCGCGTGGATTCGGCCGCCCACGAAGTGGCGCCACATGAGAGCTCCATCGGTGGCGCGAAATGCGCGCATGATCCCGTCGTACGAGCCGACGTAGACCCGCCCGTACGCAATCGCGGGTGTTGCGTATCCGAGTGGGCCCATCTGCTGTGTCCAGATCACCCGGCCGGTCCGTGCTGAAAAAGCCACGACCTTGCCCGCCCGCGATGTCGTGTAGAGGCGGGCCCCGTCTGTCGACGCGCTCGCGTAGAAGCTCTCGTACCGAAGGACGTCACGCTTCACGTATGTGCTCCAGAGCTTCTGCCCGTTGTCCCGGCGGAGGCAGAAGACGGCGCCCGTATACGTGCTGACGCACAGCCTGTTGCCGTAGATGGACGGGCTCGAGTTCATCCGCCCGCCCGCGTTGTAGGCCCAGCGAATCGCGCCGGTCTTCACGTTCGCCGCGAAGACGCGACCATCCGTCGAGGCGAAGTACGCCGTGTCGTCGAGGACGACCGGCGAGGATTCCACCTTGCCGCCGGTCTGCACGCGCCAGAGGCGCTTCCCGTTCGACCGTGCGAGGCCGGAGACGCTGCCATCGTGCGAGCTGACGACCAGGATCGGGCCCGCGATCGCCGGTGTCGAAGCCGTAGCGCCAGCGGCTTTCCTCGTCCAGATGATTCGGCCGGTCTTTGCATCGAGGGCGACCGTCTTGCCGCGCTCGAGGTTCACGTAGAGCTTCCCGTCGCAGAAGCTGGGCGGGTACTCCATGACGTCTTTCATTCCCCGAGCCCAGACCGTCGGACGTACGGGTTTGCCGAGCCGGAGCTCGGTGCGGGCGAAGGTCCGCTGTGGGTTCCCTCCGAAGGTGAGCCAGCAGGGTCCCTCCTGGGGCTTCTCTTCCGCGGGCTGGCCATCGGTGGTCGTCTCCGCCACCGTCGACTCCCCTGGCACGGTCTCGCTCGCGGTCGAGACGGAGACCCCCTCGAGATCCGTGTCCAGCGCGCCGGAAGGCCGGTCGTTGGCTCGGATGACCGCGGCGACCGCGATGCCGCCCAGGAGCAGGACGAGCGCAGCCGCAGCGAGGATGATTTTCTTGCGCATAGGGGAACGGGCTGGGGGCGAGCCCTCTCCCGAGTATGCCAGCGGCTGCGGCGGGGTCGCGCCGCCAGGCTCCTAGAAGACTTCCTTGCTTTGTTGGCCTGCCACCGCCGGGCGTCCGAGCCCAGTCGGGCCTGCCGCCGCAGGGCTTTGCGCGGCGACACCGAGCGGAGCGAGGAGGGCCGCGGCTGCCGTGGCGAGCGTGCCCCACATGAGTGGATCCTCGAAGAAGCCGCTGTAGAAGAGCGAATGCACGACGAGGACGAGGAAGGCTGCGCCGAGCGCGAGCCCCAGCGCACGGTCCTGTTGGCGGTAGGTGCGGAGGAGCATCACCGCACCGCCTGCGAGAAACGCGAGGTATGCGAGCATGCCGAGGACGCCCAGCTCCGCCGTGACGGTCAGCGGTGTCGTGTGCGAGGGCTTGCGGACTCGATTACCCTTGGCCCGCGCGAGCTCCCTGCTCTCGCGTGCCTCGGCCCCGATCCCCACTCCGACGAGGGGATGCTCCCGGATCACGTCGACGGCGTTCTCGACGAGGTCCGACCTTCCGCTCGTGAGCCTGCGCAGGCTGTCGTCCTTTCCGGTGGCCAGGAGCACCGGGACTGCCAGGAGGACGAACGCCAGGGCTGTTGCCAAGACGATTCGCCGGCTCTGTGCGTCGGCGACGATGAGGCTCACCGCGAGGACTCCCGCTCCGAGAGCCACCATGCTCGATTGGGAGTAGGAAAAATAGAGGCCGATCCAGAGGAAAGCGACCAGCGCGCTTCCTGCGAGCAGACCGATTCGTTCCAGCCAAAGGGCTGCGACGAGCACGACGATCGCGAGCGCGAGATGGCGCCCGTAGATGCTCGGATCCTTGAAGACGGAGGTGACCCGGAAGAAGGTGGTGTACGCGTTACTCACCTCGAGATCCGGCGCGAAGAAAAGATCACCGCTCTTGAGTTGCCAGAGCCCGATTGCGGTGAACGCGCAGGCGAGCGACACGAGGGCGGTCGCAAGGGCGCGAGGGGTCCAGCGCTCGAAGGGCGAGCGCGCGACAACGGCTGCGAGCGCCGAGAAGGGAAGCAGGAAGAAGACGAGCTCGATCGTGCCGTTGTGTACGTCGGTCGACCAGGAGAGCGACGCCGCCGCGAGCAGCGTGAACGCGGCCGCCGGGCCGGCGAAGAGGAACGGGATCGGCTTCAGCTCGGCTCCGCGCAGAACCCGCACTACGTACGCCAGCACGGCGGCCGTCAACACGAAATAGAGAGGCAAGAGGAGCAGGACGTCGTCTCCCGCAAACCCGACGGGGACACGGAAGGGCGCGGCAACGAGAAGCGCGACCGGAGTCCAGGCTGGAAAGCGGTAGAAGGCGAAGGTCGCCGCGAGTAGGGCGGCTGCAGCGAGCGCCGTGGCGGCGAGCCGGGGTGCAGAGGAGACCGCCGGCTCGAGGTCAGCTCGCGTCACGAGCGAGAGCCCGAGCAGGATCTCGGCGGCGGCGAGCGTCGCGAGCCCCGGGACGACGACCCACTTGCTCCGGCCGAGGAGAGCTGCGGCTGCGGCGGCCCCACCGAGGGCGGCGACCAGCTCCACCGTGGCACCCTCGATCGCCATCCGCGGAACTCTAGTGGCAGGCGGAGCGCCCGATCTGCGCTGGTAGAGTCGGGCCGCTATGCGCCCGGAGAGAGAGCCTGCGCGCGACCAACCGCGCCCGCTCACCGATCTCGAGGCCGAGCGAGAGGTGAGCCTGGCCGGAGTCGGCCAGACCATTCTCCGGCGCTGGTGGCTTGTCGCGGCCGCCGTCGTGGTGGGAGCCGTGATCGGCTATCTGCTTTCGCTCGGGGGCGGGAATGTCTTCCAGGCCAGGGCGACCGTTTACCCTGGAAACCAGCTCTCGCCGTCCGGGAACCAGGCGATCCAGAGCCCCGCGACGAACCCGGCTACCGTGGGTCAGGTGGCGCGAAGCGACGAGGTCGTGCAGGAGGTGTCCCGCAAGGTTGGGGTGGATCCAGGCCAGCTCCGTCGCGGGATCTCGACGAAGCAGGTCGGGGTCACGCAGACCCGGGCGACAACGACCACGGTGCAGCTCGTCGAGATCGGTGTTCGGGGCCCCTGGCGGGCCGAGAGCGCCGAGGCGGCCAACCTGATCGCCGAGATCGTGGTCGACAAGACCTCCGGGTACGTCGACGTGAAGATCAAGGCGCAGGAGGAGCTCCTCGCCGGCCAGACTCGCGAGCTCGCGCTGATCGAGCGGCGGATCAACGACTACAACGCTGCGGTCAGCTCGGCCCAGGGGCTCTCGCAGGTCGAGCGGCTGATCCTGAGCACCCAGCTGAGCCTCTTCGAGCAGCAACGCGGCCAGCTCCTCGAGCAGCAGGCGGAGACGCGTCAGCTATTGGAGCTGGCCCGCCAGGTCGAACGGGGACGAGTCCTGACGACGGCCGTTGCGACCAAGGTGCCGGCCCGGAGCCCGAAGAGCTCGATCGTGGCCGGCGGTGTCATCGGCCTCCTCGTCGGCATCGCATTGGCCCTTCTTTGGACGCCTCTGGTCGCGTCGCGCCGCACGCCAACCTAGCAAGATGGTCGATCGACAATTACCACACCTACGGATGGCGGCCCAGCCGCGGCGCCAGGCCGCACCCTCGCCCTTGTCAAGGCTTCTAGCCTTGCCTGCGGGCGATGGCACACCCTGGCTTGGTCTGACCCGTCCCCGTAGGCGCGCCAATTATCGACCGACCATCTGATGGTCGCCGGCAAGCGCGTGGCGGTGGTCGTTCCCGCTTACGACGAGGAGGCGCTGATCGGATCCACGGTCTCCTCGATCCCGGCGTTCGTCGACCGGATCTTCGTCGTCGATGACGGCTCGAAGGACGGGACAGCGGAGAGGGCGCGCGGCGCCGACTCACGTGTTGAGCTGATCGCCCACGAGCAGAACGAAGGCGTCGGAGCGGCCATCGTCACCGGATACCGGCGGGCGATTGCCGAGGAGGTTGACGTCACCTGCGTGATGGCTGCCGACGGCCAGATGGATCCCGACGACCTCGAGACACTCGTCTCCGGAATCTGCAGGGGCGAGTGCGACTACGCGAAGGCCAACAGGCTCTTCACCGGCCAGGCGTGGAACCTCATTCCGCGCACCCGGTACATCGGGAACGCGATCCTCTCCTTCCTGACCAAGATCGCGTCCGGCTACTGGCACATCGCCGACTCGCAGTCCGGGTATACGGCCGTGAACCTCGAGACGCTCAAGCTGCTCGACCTCGAGCGCATCTATCGGCGCTACGGCTTCCCGAACGACATGCTCGTGCATCTGAACGTCTGGAACCGGCGCGTCCGTGACTATCCCTCGCGGCCGATCTACGGGATCGGCGAGCGGAGCGGTATTCGCCTCAGCCGTGTCGTGCCGACGATCGCGTGGCTGCTGGTGAAGGGCTTCTTCTGGCGCCTGAAGGAGAAGTACGTCATCCGGGACTTCCACCCGCTCGTTCTCTTCTACTCGCTCGGCTTTCTGTTCGTGGGTGTCGGGCTCCTCCTCGGAATCGTGGAGACGGCTCTCCGCCTCGCCGGCAACGGCATCACGGTGGCCACGATCGTCCTCGTTGCCCTCCTGGTCATCTCCGGCACCCAGCTGCTGCTCTTCGCGATGTGGTTCGACATGGAGTCGAACAAGGACCTGCGCTGAGGATTGCCGTGCGGTCCGAGTGCCGGCATCTCGGCCGCGAGCCCGTCAGTACTTGAGCAGCGCTTTCGCGCCGATCTCGTTCACGCAGGGATCGCAGCGGGCGAACTCGTCCGCGTAGCCGTTCAGCGCCACCGCGGCGCCGGCCGCCTCTGCGTCCGTGTCGACCACGTTGAACCACCCCATCCAGCCTCCCTGGGCGAACTTCGACTGGTGGGCGTGGAACATGTAGAGCCCCTTGTGGTGGAAGTCGATCTCGAGGATGCAGCGCTCGCCCTGTCCGAGGGTGACGGTGTCCGTGTACTCGTGCTGATCGGTCGACCCGGTGCGATAGAGGCGGAAGAACTCACCATGGAGGTGGAAGGAGTTCACGAGGTCGTACTCGGTCATGTTGGCGAGGTAGATCCTGACTGTCTGCGAGCGCTTGGCGACGATGGGGTACTTGGCGTAGTAGAAAGCGCGGCCGTTGACGGCGTGCACCTCGTTTCGCTCGTCGCCGTCGAGGTCGAAGCCCGAGAGCACCATGACGAGCTCTTGCGCAGGGGCCCTCGGCTCGGGCGGGTCGATGACGAACGCTCCATAGAGGCCGCGCTGGATGTGCTGGGCGAGAGGGCTCGTGTGGCAGTGGTAGGCCTGCATCCCGTAGGGCCGTGCCTCGAACTCGTACGTGAAGGACTCTCCGGGCGCCACCGGGTCGAGGACGCCGTCCATCCGCGGTGCATGAATCCCGTGGAAGTGGATCGTGTGCGGGTGGGTGCCCTCGTTCCGGAAGCGGACGCGTAGGAGGTCGCCCTCGGTGGCGCGGATGACAGGACCGGGGACGGTACCGTTGTACGTCCAGGCCGGAAAGTGGATGCCTTTTGCGACCTCGATCTTGCGGTTCTCCGCCACCAATTCGACCTCCCGGACCCGGCCCCGGCTCGCCGGCTCGGCAGCCGGCGGAACCAGCAGCGCCTCGCCCTCGCCACGCGCACCAGGCGCCTCGAGACCGCCCATGGCATGGCCGGAATGCTCCTGAGCGCCATGACTCTCCGCCTGGGCGTCCTCGGGGAGGAGGTGTCGGAGCAGCGGCGCCGCTCCGAGCACCGGCGCAGCGGCGATCAGGAAGCGCCGCCGGCTGAGCGGCGTCATGGCAGCACCAAACAATCCGTGCAGACGGAACCCATCACCAGCTGCGACGAGCGAGTGCGAGGTTTGATTGATGTTCCTGCCTGGTCCACAGGCTAGAAACGTAGCCCCTCCAGGCTAGGATGCGTCTGTGAGCACAGTTCTTGTCACCGGCGGCGCCGGCTTTCTCGGGTCCCACCTTTGCGACTTCCTGCTCGACAAGGGGCACCGGGTGGTGTGCGTCGACAACCTCGACACGGGCTCTCTCCAGAACATCGAGCACATCAGGACTGACGACTTCGTCTTCGTGAACCACGATCTGACGGAGCCGTTCCATTTCGAGGAGTCGGTCGACTTCGTCTTCCACCTGGCGAGCCCGGCGAGCCCGATCGACTACCTGCGCCTGCCGCTCCACACGCTCAAGGTGGGCTCCTACGGGACGCACCACATGCTCGGCCTCGCCAAGCTGAAGCGGGCGCGTTTCCTGCTCGCCTCGACGAGCGAGGTGTACGGCGATCCGCAGGTCCATCCTCAGCCGGAGACGTACTGGGGGAACGTGAACCCGATCGGGCCCCGAGGCGTCTACGACGAGGCGAAGCGGTACGCCGAGGCTCTGACGATGGCGTATCACCGCCAGCAGGGCGTCGACACGTGCATCGTCAGGATCTTCAACACCTACGGGCCCCGCATGCGGCCGAACGACGGCCGCGCGATCCCGACCTTCATGCGACAGGCGCTCGAGAACAAGCCACTCACCGTCTTCGGCGACGGGAGCCAGACACGGAGCTTCTGCTACGTCGACGACCTCATCCGGGGTCTTTATGCGCTCGCGACGAGCGGAGAGCATCTGCCGGTCAACATCGGAAACCCGATCGAGAAGACGCTCCTCGAGCTCGCTGAGGCGGTCATCAAGGTAACCGGGTCGGCGAGCGAGATCGTCTTCGAGGCCCTGCCCGTGGACGACCCCCAGGTGCGTCAGCCAGACATCACCAGGGCGCAGCAGCTGCTCGGGTGGGAGCCGACGGTCGAGCTCGAGGAAGGCCTCGAGCGAACGCTCGACTCCCTCGGGGGAAAGCCGGTCGGAACCGTCAGCGCCTGACAGCACCCCAGCCCGTCAGTGGGTCAGTTTGAGCGCGTGAGCCGTTCGGCTCGCGGTGTAACGCGTGCGCTATCCAATCTGTGGAAGTTCCAGCGGCCAAAGGCGTGCGCCGCCCAGCCCCACGCGAGCAAGAAGACGACCCAAGCCCCGGCCCAGAAGTAGAAGAAGGACAGAATGAATAGGCCGCGGGTCCCGTAGGCAACCCCTATGACGATCGCAAGTGCGATGTAGCCAGCGACGATCACTGATCGCCAGATCACCGTAGACGCAGTTTATCCGAGGCCGCTAGCGGCTCAGTTGAAATTGACCGGAAACGCCGAGGAAATGCCCGATTGGGGGACGGGAACCTGTCCGTGGGATCCGCCCCCCAATTGGACGCGGACGCCCAATGGCCGGGTAGCCTGAGGGCTAGCCCTCCCGATCCGTAGAGCGTGCTGATGATGGTAGTCGAGAGACCTTCCGACCAAGCCCCAGAAAGGGTGGCGTCGGCGCCCTGTCTCGCGCGTCCGTACCCTTGTCAGGGGCCGGGGCCCAAGGTCGGCTTGACGTTTTCTTCACACGCCTTCGGCTCGCTCATGACATCCAGCCGCTACCCTTCAGCTTCGCTCGGCACTGCCGATGAGAAACGTTCGGGGTCTACCACAGGGAGTCTGATGCTCAAGAGAATCCTTCCACTTTTGCTCGCCGTTTTCTGCGCGCTCGTCCTCGTCTCCGCTGCTTCTGCAGCGCGGGGGATGAAGCTCGGGATCTACGACAGCGCCCAGGCCCTGGGGAACACCAGTCAGGCTTTCCAGCAGTTCAGCGAGCTCCGCGCGCAGGTCGTGCGCGTGACTCTGAACTGGAGAGACATCTCGCTGACGAAGCCCGCGTTCGGCACCTTCGACGACCCGGCGTCTTACCGGTGGTCGAAACCAGGCGTCTACGACTACGATCAGATGGTGCGGGAAGCCGCATTCCGCGGCGTCGATGTCATGTTCACGATCCTCGATACGCCCGCATGGGCCGGCGGGGGGACAAGGGGCCAGCTCGCCCCCAAGAACATGGCGTGGCTGCAGGCCTTCGCCAGAGCCGCCGCGACGCGCTACTCGGGTGTGTACACGGACTCCACAGGGGCGGTCTTGCCCCGCGTGCGCTACTGGACGGCCTGGAACGAGCCGAATTCACCGAACTTCCTGAGGCCGCAGTACAAGCGGGTCAACGGGAGATGGGTGATCTGGAGCGCGCGCCGATACGCGAAGATGTGCACTGCCGTCTTCCGTGGGATTCACGCCGGCGAAGTCTCCCGCGGCAAGGTCGCCTGCGGTGTCACCAACCCGGGCGGGAACAACCATGTCCGCGGGAAGCGCAGTGCTCCGACCCCGCTGCCATTCATCCGCGCCATGAAGGCCGGCAAGCCGAAGTTCGACGCCTTCGCACACCACCCGTATGCGAGCCACCCGCTTGAGACCCCTACCACCCTGCCGAGCTCGGGGACGCGGATCACGCTCGCGAACCTCGGCGTCCTCATCCGGGAGCTGAACCGGCTGGGCTGGGGGTCCAAGCGCGTCTGGCTGACCGAGTACGGCTATCAGACGAAGCCTCCGGACGGGAACTTCGGCGTCATGCCGACGAAACAGGCCGCCTACTTGAGGCAGTCCTATGCGATCGCGAAGAGGAACCGGCGCGTCGATATGTTCGTGTGGTTCCTCCTGAAAGACGAGCTCGAGGTGGGCCGATGGCAGTCGGGTCTCATCTGGACCTTCCCCGCGAGGGACGGAGTCAAGAAGCCGTCCTACGCCGCCTTCAAGGCGCTGCGCGGCTGACCCGCTCCCGGGGCTGCATCGATCAACCGTGGTAGCGTGGCCCCGGCCGAGAGCGTCGAGCCGGCCCTAGCTTTGAGCGGAAGGATTCTCGTCACAGGCGCCAGCGGATTCGCGGGCAGCCATCTCATGAGGCGGCTGGGCGAGCGCGCGGTCCCGGGCGATGTCGACGTCCTTGATGCGGATGGCGTTCGCGAAGCCATTAGGGCCGAGCGCCCCCGCGCCGTTGTGCATCTCGCCGCGGCCGCCTCCGTCTCGCAGTCCTGGAACCGGGGGGCGGAGGCATGGCACGTGAACGCAGTCGGGACGGTCAACCTGCTCGACGCCGTCGCCGCCGAGGCGCGGGAGGCGCGCGTGCTCGCCGTCTCGACCGCCGATGTCTACGGCGCAGCCGAGGTGGTGCCGACCCCGGAAGACGCTCCTTTAGCGCCGCTTTCTCCCTACGGTGCCTCGAAGGCGGCGGCGGAGTTAGCCTGCGATAGATCGCGACGCGCCGATGGGCTAGCCGTTGTCGTCACGCGCTCGTTTCCTCACCTCGGCCCGGGTCAGGACGAGCGGTTTGCCGTGGGCTCCTGGGTGCTCCAGGTCGCACGCGCCGAGCTCGCCGGAAGAGGGGTGCTTCAGGTGGGCGATCTGACCGTGCGCCGGGATCTCCTCGACGTTCGCGATGTCGTGCGCGCCTACGAGGCGCTGCTCGACCCCGGTGTCCCGGTGGGGACATACAACGTCGCTTCAGGGCGCGCCCGGGAGCTCCATGAGGTGGTGGAGCTGCTCGTCGAGCTGGCGGCCTGCACCATCCACGTGTCGCAGGACCCGGCCCGCCTGCGCTCGGCCGACATCCCGATCGTCTGCGGCGACGCCTCGCGGCTCGCGGAGGCCACCGGTTGGTCGCCCGAGATTCCGCTCGAGCAAACTCTCGCCGACGCGCTCGACGAGGCGAGGCGCGCGGTTCGGACGGCGGAGACAGCCGGCGTATGAGCCGCCGCGCACTCATCACCGGCATCACGGGCCAGGACGGCTCCTACCTGGCCGAGCTCCTGCTGGACGAGGGTTACGAAGTCGCCGGCATGGTGCGGCGAGCGTCGACCGAGAACTTCGAGCGGATCTCTCACCTGGTCGACCGGATCACACTCGTCCAAGCGGACCTGCTCGACGAGCTCTCGCTCATGAGCGCTCTCAAGGACACCGAGCCGACCGAGGTCTACAACCTGGCGGCGCAGAGCTTCGTCCCTACCTCGTGGAGCCAGCCGGTCCTGACGGCCGAGTTCACGGCGGTCGGAGTGACACGGATCCTCGAGGCCATTCGTGCAATCAACCCCGAGATCCGCTTTTACCAGGCTTCTTCCTCGGAGATGTTCGGCAAGGTGCGAGAGGTTCCGCAGAACGAGCTGACCCCGTTCTACCCACGGTCGCCGTATGGCGTAGCCAAGGCCTACGGACACTTCATCACTGTCAACTACCGCGAGTCCTACGGCCTCTTCGCCGTTTCGGGAATCCTCTTCAACCACGAATCTCCGCGGCGAGGGCTCGAGTTCGTGACACGAAAGATCACGGACGGCGTGGCGCGGATCAAGCTGGGGCTCGCCGAGGAGCTTCGGTTGGGGAACCTGGAGGCTCAGCGCGACTGGGGGTTCGCCGGCGACTACGTCCGGGCGATCTGGCTCATGCTTCAGAGGGATGAGGCACGCGACTACGTGATCGCGACGGGTCAGGCCCACTCGGTGCGGGAGTTCGTCGAGCTGGCCTTCGCTCACGCGGGGCTCGATCCCGAGCGGCACGTCGTCACGGATCCGATGCTGCTCCGGCCGGCCGAGGTCGACCACCTGGTCGGCGACGCCGCCCGGGCGCAAGACGAGCTCGGCTGGGAGCCGCGCGTCCCGTTCCGGGAGCTCGTCGCGATGATGGTCGACGCGGACCTGGCGCGGCTGGAAGGCAGCGCGGCTGGGCTCGCGCGTTCGCGACTCGCGTGATGGTCGTATCGTCCGCCCGATGACGCGTCAGATCACCCAGACCGCGCCGCCCCCTGCCCGGAATGAGGATGAAGCGACCCCATCCTCCGACCACGAGCGGTTCCCTCGCGGGGACATCCGGTCCGGACGGCTTTACTTCCTTCAGCGCGGCCCTATGGTCGCATTCGCTCGGCGTTTGGGGAGCGTGGCCGCTCTCCTTGTACTAGACCTGAGTGGGCTCGCTCTGGGTCTCTACGGAGCGCTCACCTTGCGCGAGTTCTATGTCGGTCACTCGCAACCGCTCTGGGGCGTCCTCTGGGAGGCGGAGGAGAACTGGCTTCCGTTCCTGGCGCTGATCACCGCTCTCGTCTTCGGGCGGCAGGGGCTCTACGCACCACGTGAGCGGCGGGCGGGCTCGAGCCGCGTGCTCCCGTCGCTCGTCCTGGTGGCCCTTCTGACTCTCGCGTTCGCCGTCGGCACCGGGCACGACTTCAGCACCTTCGGGCTGATCCCGACCGCGGTTGTCCTGAGCGCGGTCTGCATCGGCCTCTTCCGGGCGAGCTACGAGGCTGTGGCGGCCGCTCTCCTCCACGCCGCCGGCGCTCGGCGCAGCGTCGTCCTCATCGGCCAGGGGCCCGAGTTGGAGCGGCTCCGCGGCGCGCTCGGCTCCTCGCGTGGCGGTATCGAATACGCCTTCGCAGGCGCCGTCTCCGAGCAGCCGCTCTCGGGTGGTCTGGCTCGTCTCGGAGGCCTCCAGGACCTGGCGCGCGTGCTCAGGCAACGTCGGGTGGACGAGGCCATCGTCGCCGACGTCGACCTCAGCGAGTCGCAGCTACTGGAGATCGTCGAGGAGGCGCACCGCCACGGCGTTCGCGTGCGCGTCGCTCCGAAGACGACGGATCTCCTCGCCCATCGGGCCGAATACATCCCGGGGCAGGGCCTCCCGCTCTTCGAGCTTCGGCCACCGACGCTCGCGGGGGCCGACTGGGCCGTCAAGCGCCTGTTCGACGTGGTCGTTAGCGCAACCGTCCTCGTTGCCGGGCTGCCGCTCTGGCTCGTCATCGCTGGGCTCGTCAAGGCGACGTCGGCGGGGCCCGTCTTCTACCGAGACCGGCGGATCGGCGTCGACGAGCAGCCCTTCGCGATGCTCAAGTTCCGCACCATGTACGCGGACGCATCCGCGCAGCAGAGCCGGCTCGAGGAGGCCAACGAGGCGGACGGGCCGCTCTTCAAGCTCCGCGACGATCCCCGTGTGACCGCGGTAGGTGCGCTCTTGAGGCGGTTCTCGCTGGACGAGATCCCGCAGGTGTTGAATGTCCTCCGCCGGGAGATGAGCCTCGTCGGCCCACGACCGTTGCCTCTGCGTGACTACGCCCGGCTGGAGGAGTGGCACCGTAAGCGCTACCTCGTGCTGCCGGGTATGACCGGCCTCTGGCAGATCTCCGGCCGGTCGAATCTTGCCTTCGACGACCTCGTCCGGCTCGACTTCTACTACCTCGAGACGTGGTCGGTCTGGCTCGACATCTCGATCCTCCTGAAGACGATCCCCGCCGTGCTAATGAGGCGCGGCGCGTACTAGCCCCGGACTGGCCGCCATCCGCGGAGCAGATACATACTAGGTCGCAATGGCAGCACCAAAGATCCTTGCGGTCGCCTCGGCGACAGACCTAGATTTCCGATACGGGTGCACCCCGGCCTGGTGGCAGCTCTGGAAAGGGCTCTACGAAGTCGGCGTCGACCTCGTCGTGACGCCCTATCGCGGGCGTGCGGTCGAGTCGCCCTGGTGGCGGACCGCTCCCAATCCCTGTTATCGCGAGGGCGAGCTCTTTGCGCGGACTCGCAGCGCGGCAGCCCGTCTGAAGGGCGACGCGCAGCTTCGCCGAGCCGAGGACAGCCCTCGCGACACGATGAGCGACCGCGCGATTCGGGAGGTTGTTTGGCGCTGGGTGACGCCGCGCTGGCAGCGCCATCTGGAGCGGCTGCTCGAGCGGGAGCGCTCGATCGAGGCGGTGATCGTCTTCACCGTTCCCATGAGCCACCTACGAGGAATTCCGACGGCTCTCGGGGAGCGATTCGGAGTCCCGATCGTCTATTACGACGGTGATGTGCCCCTGAGCCTCCCCGAGTTCGGCGGCGCAGACACCGGGTTCAACATCTACCACGGCGCCGACCCGGCCGAGTATGACCTCGTCCTTTCGAACTCCGAAGGCGGGCTCGAGCGCCTTCGGGAGCTCGGGGCGAGGCGGGCGGAGGCGATCTTCTGGGGTGCCGACCCTCAGTTCTTCTTTCCTCACGACGTCGAGAAGGAGCAAGACGTCTTCTTCTACGGTCTCGGCGACAAGTTTCGACGCGAGTGGATGGAGGAGCTGCTCGGAGCCCCGAGCCGTGCCCTCCCCGACGTGGATTTCGTCCTCGGGGGAAGCGACTTCCGCGGTGACATGGGCCGCGCCCGCCGGATCGGCGCGGTCCCCTTCAACGTCTTTCCGCACGCGATCTCGGCCAGCAGGATCAACCTCAACATCACGCGCCGCTCACACGCGACGGTACCGGGCTCGTCCACGAGCCGCCCCTTCGAGCTCGCGGCGGCAGGTGCTGCGATCGTCTCGAATCCACACGCCGGGATCGAGCGCTGGTTCGAGCCGGGCCGCGAGCTCGTCGTCGCAAACGACGCTGCGGAGGCGGTTGCCTCCTACCGCGAGCTGCTCGGCGATCCGGGTGCTGCGGAGGAGCTCGGCCGCCGGGCCCGCGAGCGGGTCTTGGACGAGCACACGTACGTGCACCGGGCGCGCCAGCTGCTCAAGCTCGTCGGCGTCTCCGTGCGGCAGGAAGAGCCCGTGCGGACATGACCGAGGTCCTCCAGACTCTCCCTCGTCCGCTGGACGATCGGCTCGCAACGCTGCGCCGGGTCGCGATCGTGCCTGCGCTGAACGAAGAAGGCAGCCTCGGTCGCGTCATCGACGAGATCCGTAGATTCGATCCCGGCTTCCAGATCGTCGTCGTCGACGACGGCTCAACCGACCGGACCGCCCAGGTCGCCGAGGGCAAGGGAGCCTACGTCGTTCGGCTTCCGTTCAATCTCGGCATCGGCAGCGCGGTCCAGACCGGCTACCAGTACGCATACGAGAACGATTACGACGTCGCCGTCCAGATCGACGGCGACTGCCAGCACGATCCCAGTGAGCTGCCGGCGATCCTCGGTCCGGTCCTCGACGGTCTCGCGGACGTTGTGATCGGATCGCGATTCGCCGGAGCCGGCGTGTACCGCGCTGAGTTGACGCGCCGCTTCGGGATCCGGCTCTTTGCCCGGGTCGTCTCCGCGATCGTCGGACAGCGCCTCACGGACACCAGCTCCTCGTTCCGGGCCGTCAATCGCCGCGGCATCGCTGTGTTCGCCGCCGACTACCCGCATGGCTACCTGGAGACGGTCGAGGCGACCGTCATGGCCGCGAAGTACGGGCTCTGTCTGCACGAGGTCCCTGTAGCGATGCGCATGCGGGCGGCCGGCCGCTCGACGCTTACGACCTCGATGTCGACCTTCTACGCGTTCAAGGTGCTGGTCGCGCTCTTCGTCGGCCTCTTCCGGCGAACGGCGCCACATGTGGAGGAGGAACGTTGACGCCGCTTCGCGTTTCCATCGTCGCTGCGATCGCCTCGTGCGGGCTTCTGCTCGTGATCTTCGAGCTGATGCGCAGCCGGCGACTACAGGAGCGCTACGCACTCCTCTGGTTGCTGACTGGAATCGTCATGCTCGTGCTCGCGCTCTGGCGCGACGCCCTCGGCCGCATTGCGGACCTGGTCGGAATTGCCTACCCGCCTTCGGCGCTCTTCGTCCTGGGTGCGTTCTTCATTCTCGTCGTGCTTCTCCACTACTCGACGGTGATCTCGAAGCTCTCGGAGCAGAACATCAGACTGGCCCAGCGAATCGCATTGCTCGAGGCGAGGCTGGGGGAGAAGCGTTCCGAGATCGAGCCCTAGGAAGCCGCGTACTCGGGCGCGGCCTCTAGATACCAGGCCACGGTTCGCTCGAGACCCTCCCGCAGGGGGGTGACGGCACGGAAGCCGAAGTGCTCCTGCGCCCGCGAGACGTCGAGGCGGCGCCGGGGCTGACCGTTGGGCTTCGTTGCGTCCCAGACGATCTCTCCTTCGTAGCCGGTCAGCTCTGCGATCAGCTCGGCAAGCTCGCGAATCGAGATCTCCTCACCCGTCCAGAGGTTGACGGGTTCAGAGCCGTTGTAGCGTTCGGCGGCGAGCCGTAGGGCTTCCGCGCAGTCGTCGACATAGAGAAACTCGCGGGTCGGCGAGCCGTCCCCCCAGAGGACGACCTGGCCCGTACCGCTATCGCGTGCTTCCACCATCTTGCGGATCAGTGCGGGAATCACATGTGAGGTGCTCGGATCGAAGTTGTCCCGTGGGCCGAAGAGGTTGACCGGGAGCAGGTAGATGACGTTCATCTCGTACTGGTTCCGGTAGGACTGTGCTCCCACCAGGAGCGCCTTCTTCGCGACTCCGTAGGGCGCGTTCGTTGCCTCCGGATACCCGTTCCAGAGGTCATCTTCGTGAAATGGAATCGGCGCCAGCTTCGGATACGAGCAGATGGTGCCGACGAGGACGAGCTTCTCTACCCTGTGCTTCCGGCTTTGCTCGAGCACGTGTGCGCCCATCATCAGGTTCGCGTACCAGTACCGACCCGGGTTGTCGCGGTTCGCGCCGATGCCGCCGACTTCGGCGGCGAGGTGGAAGGCCAGCTCCGGTCGCGTCTCCGCAAAGAGACGCTCGGCGTCCGTAGCGTCGGTGAGGTCGAAGTCATCCCGCCTGGCGATGATGGGGTCGAGGCCTTCGGCCCGGAGCCGCTCGACCAGGTGCGAGCCGAGGAAGCCGCCGCCCCCTGTGACGAGAACTCGCATTGCTTCAAGCGTAGCCGATGGCTTCAGGCGAGTGACAAACTGGGCTGCCACGTCAATTCTGAACCGGTTACGGGCGCTCGAGCCCGCCCGTCGCGTACTTTCCCGGGTATGGCGCTTCTCGAGAGCGAGCTGCGAGATCTACTCGCAGGAGCTCGAGATTGACCCGCCTTGTCGCCTTTCGCTGCGACGGGGATGACCGGATCGGCGCGGGGCACGTCTCCCGTTGCCTCCAGCTCGCCCGCGCCTTCGAGGCCGCCGGCACCGGCACGGTCTTCGTCGGGCGCTTTGCGGGCACGGCCGCACGGCTACTCGACTCTGCGGGTGTAACTCCCGTTTCTCCGTGGCCCGGGCCGGGCGGAATCACGCCCGAGGCGGACGCAGCCGTTCTCGACTCCTATGAGATCCCATTTCCCGACATCGAAGCCCTGAGCGCTGAGGTTCCGACGGCCGCGCTCGTCGACGGCGCGGGGGCCCCGCGAGCAACCGCAGTCCTGAGCTATCACCCCGGAACCTCTCGTCGCCTCCGGGCACCCGAAGAAACCAGGACTGTTCAAGGTCCCGACTACGCGCCCGTCGACCCGGCGTTCGTCACGGTGCGCCGGTCCCGCGGCTTCACGCGTGCGCTGGTCACCTTCGGTGGAAGGCCGGCGGACGCGCCGCTCCTGGCTGCCGTCACGGCGGCTCTGGAGCGCGCGGGGCCCTTCGAGGTCGATGCCGGGCCAGGAAGTGCGGGGTTCCGCGAGCGTGTCAGACAGGCGGATTTCGCAGTGAGCGGAGCCGGCGTGACGCCGTACGAGCTCGCCTGCGCGGGGGTCCCGGCGATCCTCGTCGCTCTCGCGGAGAATCAGCAGGTGGTCGCAGCGGACTTCGCCGCAGCGGGTCTCGCGGTCTCGGCAGGCGACGGTCAGCTGCTGGACGAGGGACTCGCCCTGCTTTCGCACGAGGCCGAGCGCGCGCGCATCGCCGCCCAGGGTCCGACCACCGTCGACGGCTATGGCTCCTATCGGGCCCGGGACGCCCTCGAGGCCGCCTTTGCGGGGCGCCCGCCCCCGCGGGTCTTAGGCTACCGCCCTGCCCGTAACGAAGATTCCGACTTGTTGCTCGCCTGGCGCAACGAGCCCGATGTGCGCGCGGCGTCTCGGGTGACGGATCCCGTCACCCCGGAGGAGCACGCGAGCTGGCTGTCCGCGAGCCTGGCCAATCCGAACCGGCTCCTCTTTGTCGTTGAGCAGGACGGCGACCCGGCCGGAACCGTGCGGATCGACCGGGAGGGCAGGCAGGCCGAGATCAGCGTGACGGTGACAGATAACCGGCGGAGTGCCGGCCTTGGCTCGCAGGCGGTTCGGGAGGTCGGCGAGCTCGTTCTGGCCGCGCTCCCGGAGACCGAGGAGATACTTGCGGAGATCAGACTTGCCAACACCGGGTCGCGCCGCGCTTTCGAACGAGCCGGGTATGGTTCCCCGATCCCGGCGGAGGAGGGCTGGACCGTGCTCCGCCTAGACAGTCGCCGGCTGATCGAGACGCGGCCGTAACCTGTGGCCGGAAGCGCGTAGACAACGATGTGGGAGACGGTTTGACCCTGAACGGCAAGACGATCCTCGTCACGGGAGCGACCGGCTCGTTCGGGACGAAGTTCCTCGAGGCTGTGCTCGCGCACCACGACCCCCACGCCATCCGTGTGTTTAGTCGCGACGAGCTGAAGCAATCCGAGCTCCAGCGCCGCCACGCGAATGACGAACGTCTCCGGTTTCTGTTAGGCGATGTTCGCGACCTCCCGCGGCTGGTCCGGGCGACCCGCGGCGTCGACGTCATCATTCACGCCGCAGCACTGAAGCAGGTGCCCGCCTGCGAATACAACCCGTTCGAAGCGGTGCAGACCAACGTGATCGGCGCTGAGAACGTCGTCTCGGCCGCGATCCAGAACGAGGTTCCGCTCACGCTCGCACTCAGCACCGACAAGGCCGTCAACCCGGTGAATCTCTACGGCGCATCCAAGCTCTGCGCCGAGAAGATCATCGCGCAGGCCAACGCCTACGCTGCCGACTCGCCTTCCCGCTTCGCGAGTGTGCGGTACGGCAACGTTGTCGGTAGCCGCGGCAGCGTAATCCCGCTCTTCAAGGCGCAGGCGGAGTCCGGTGTCCTCACGATCACCGACGAGACGATGACGCGCTTTTTGATCACCCTTGATCAGGCCGTCCAGTTCGTGCTCGATTGCCTGGGCCGAATGGGCGGCGGCGAGAGCTTCGTCCCGAAGATTCCGAGCGCGCGCGTGGTCGACATTGCTCGTGCGATCGCTCCAGACGCAGACCATCGTGTGATCGGCGTTCGCCCCGGGGAGAAGTTCCACGAGGTACTGGTCACCGAGGACGAGTCGCGCCACTCCTACGAGCTGGACGATCGCTACGTCATCTTCCCTGAGTACATCTCGTGGCCGCTCCGCGAGGTTGAGGAGGGCCGTCCGCTGGCAGCGGGTTTCCGCTACTCGAGCGATCGGAACGATCGCTGGCTCAGCGTGGAAGAGATCAGGGAAGTGGCGTTCGAGGTCGAGACCGTGCGATGACGAGCGGCTTCCTGCCGTACGGCCGCCAGACGATCTCTGAAGAGGACATCAACGCCGTCACCGCCGCCCTCCGGGGCGCGCTCATCACCCAGGGACCGGCGATCGCCCAATTCGAGGCGGCGCTTGCCGGCACCCTCGGCGCCAAGCACGTCGTCGCGTTCGCGAACGGCACGGCGGCTCTCCACGGAGCCGCCTTCGCCGCTGGGCTCGAAGAGGGCGACGAGGTCCTGACCACGCCTCTTTCCTTCGCCGGTTCAGCCAACTGCGTGCTCTACCAGGGTGCGCGCCCGCGCTTCGTCGACATCTCCCCGTCCACGCTTAACCTCGACGGCGAGCGCGTGGTCCGCGAGATCGGAGATCGCACGCGCGCGGTCGTCACGGTCAGCTTTGCAGGCCTGCCGGCCGATCTCGAGCCGTTCGCGCCGGTTCGCGAGCGCGTCGTCGTGATCGAGGACGCGTCCCACGCGCTCGGCGCTCGGCGCGCCGGCGCGCCGGTGGGAGGTCCCGGCGGGGCCGACCTGACGACGTTCTCTTTTCACCCGGTCAAGGCCATGACCACGGGCGAGGGCGGCGCGGTCGCGACGGAGGACGACGAGTTCGCCCGTCGGCTTCGACTGTTCAGGACACACGGAATTACGAAGGAGAGCATCGACCCCTCGCCGACCGAAGGCGAATGGTATTACGAGATGCAAGCGCTCGGCTACAACTATCGGATCACGGACTTCCAGTGCGCACTCGGTCTGAGTCAGCTCGCGAAGCTGGAAGAGTGGGTCGCGGCGCGGAACGCCATTGCCGAGCAGTACCGAGAGCTCCTCGGGAGCGAGGAGCGGGTCGCGCTGCCGCCCGTCGCGCCCGCAGGCTGGCTCCACGGCTATCACCTCTTTCCCGTGCAGATCCTCGCGGGTGCTGAGGCGCGGCTCGCCGTCTTCGACGCAATGCGGGCGGCCGGGATCGGCGTCCAGGTGCACTACATCCCGATCTACCGCCTGCCCTATTACCGCGACGTCCTTGGGCATCCGCAGGATGAGTGCCCGGCGGCGCAGGCTTATTACGAGCGCGCTCTCACCATCCCGGTCTTCCCTGCCATGAACGTCGCCGACGTCGAACGCGTAGTTACGACGCTCGGCCAGGCTCTCGATGTCGTCGGATCTCGCTAGCGAACGGTTCGAGACGTCCTTCGCCATCGACGGGCGTCGGGTCGGCGGGGGCGCTCCCGCCTACGTCATCGCCGAGGCGGGCGCGAATCACAACCGCGACCTCGGGATCGCGAAGGAGCTGATCGAAGTCGCCGCGGCCACCGGCGCCGACGCGGTCAAGTTCCAGACGTACACCGGCGCCCTCTATTCCTCGAAGACACCGCAGTTCACGTATTTGAAGGATGAGCGAAGCCCGAAGGAGCTCCTCGACGCGATCGCCCTCCCACGGGAGTGGCAGCCGGAGCTCGCCGAGCACGCTCGGGGCCTGGGGATCGCCTTCTTCTCGACGCCGTTCGATCACGAGGCCGTCGAGTCCCTGGCCGCGGTCGGCGTTCCTGCGATGAAAATCGCGTCGTTCGAGATCGTCGACCTACCACTCATCGAGGCCGCCGCGTCCGTGGGCGTCCCGATGATCCTCTCCACGGGCATGGCGACCTACGGGGAGATCGACGACGCGCTGCGCGCGGTCCGAAGCACGGGCAATTGTCAGGTCGCGTTGCTCCGTTGCGCCTCCCTCTACCCGGCTCCGGCGGAGATCATGAACCTCCGGTCGATGGCGACCCTCCGGGAGGCGTTCGGCGTTCCCGTCGGGCTCTCCGACCACACGGAAGGGATCGCGGTCCCGACGGGGGCAGTGGCCCTCGGTGCCGAGCTCATCGAGAAGCATTTCACGCTCGACCGAAGCATGACCGGGCCGGACCACGCCTTCGCGATCGAGCCTGACGAGCTGAAGGCCCTGGTCACTGCGATCAGAGACGTCGAGGCCGCGCTCGGCACCGGGCGCCTCGAGGGCCCGTCCGAAGCTGAGGCCGTGGAGATGTATCCTCTCGCGCGAAGCAGCGTCGTCGCGGCGACGGACATCCCGGCCGGGACAACCATCACTCGCAACATGATTACCGTCAAGCGCCCAGGCTACGGCGTCATGCCGAAGCACATCGATGTGATCGTCGGCCGGCTCGCGCGCGTGGACATCGAGGCCGACGAGGTGATTACGTGGGACAAAATATGACGACCCCGGCAGCGCCGAGGTACATCCGCTACTGCGCGCGCTGCGTCATGCCCGAGACGAAGCCGGACCTCTTCATCGACGAGGAAGGCGTCTGCAACGCCTGCCGCTCCTTCGAGCTGCGCGGCGAGGTCGACTGGGCTGCGCGCCGGGCCGAGTTGGTGGAGGTGCTGGACCGGTATCGCTCCGAGGACGGCTCGAGCTATGACTGCATCGTTCCCGTCAGCGGCGGGAAGGACAGCCACCTCCAGACGATCCGGCTCCTCGAGCTGGGCATGAACCCGCTTTGCGTGACCGCGACGACCGACAAGCTCTCGCCGATCGGCCGTCGAAACATCGAGAACCTGAAGCACCTTGGCGTCGACTACATCGAGGTGACGCCGAATCCGGTCGTCCGCCGGAGGATCAACCGCCTTGCGCTGACCGAGGTCGGCGACATCTCGTGGCCCGAGCACGTGGCCATCTTCACGGTGCCGGTCCGGATTGCGGTTCAGTTCGGCGTCCCTCTGCTCGTGTGGGGCGAGAATTCGCAGAATGAGTACGGCGGCCCCGCCGCCGCCGCTGACGAGCAGGTGCTCACACGCCGCTGGCTCGAGGAGTTCGGCGGCCTGCTCGGCCTCCGCGTCTCCGACCTGGTCGGGCGCGACGGGATCGAGAGCAAGGATCTCGTCCAGTACAGCTACCCCGCGGACGAGGACCTTGCCCGCGTCGGCGTGACCGGCCTCTTCCTGGGCTACTACCTGCCGTGGGATGGCTACCAGAACGCGCTGGTCGCCCAGGCGCACGGGTTCGAGACGTACCCCAAGGTCGTCGAGGGCTCGCTCGTCAACTACGAGAACCTCGATAACCAGCACACGGGGATCCACGACTACTTCAAGTTCCTGAAGTACGGCTTCGGTCGGGCGACCGATCTCGCGTGTCTGCACATCCGCCGCGGACGCCTCACGCGCGAGAGCGCCATCCCCCTCGTTCAGCGGCACGACGGCAAGTTCCCCTGGGAATATCTCGGCTGCCGGCTCGAGGAGATCCTCGACGAGATCGACCTGAGCGTGGACGAGTTCGTTGCTATCTGTGACCGGTTTACGAACAAGAAGCTCTTCGTCACGGACTCGCAGGGCCGGCTCGAAAAAGACCGGTTCGGGAACCTGACGAAGCTGAATTACGACAACGTCGACGCGGGGCGAGATACGGAGCTCACCGCCTCCGCTGTGGGAGCCGGGGAGGGCACGCTTCCGGCCTCCGCCTAGGTCCTGGGCCGCCGGGCCACGATGAAGACCGTCGCGATCGTCGACTACGGCATGGGCAACCTGGACTCGGTTGGCCGGGCGGTCGAGGAATGCGGCGGCGCGCCGCTCCTCGTGCGCACAGCATCCGAGCTCGGGCAGGCAGGCTCCGTCATCCTGCCCGGCGTCGGCTCGTTCACGCAGGGGATGCGCAACCTTCGCGTCTCCGGCATGGCCGACGCCCTCCAGGAGTACGTGGTGGAGCGCGGGATGCCGTTCCTCGGCCTCTGCCTCGGGATGCAGTTGCTCGCGACGAGGGGGGAAGAGGGCGGCGGCGAGGCCGGGCTCGGATGGATCAGCGGTGAGGTCGCGCGCCTTCGCCCCCAGGGCGAGGACGAGCGCATTCCGCACGTCGGCTGGAACGAAGTCGTCTGTGAGCGCGAGTCGCCGCTCTTCGCCGGCCTAGACGGGCGGCGTGACTTCTACTTCGTGCACAGCTACACGCTGGCGTGCGAAGACGAGGTGGATGTGCTCGCGACGACGCCATACGGCGGCGGATTCACCTCGGCGGTCGAGCGAGGGCACGTGCGCGGGCTCCAGTTCCATCCTGAGAAGAGCCAGCGCGCCGGCTTCCAGGTGCTCAGAAACTTCATCGGGCTCTAGGTCGCGGACCGGCGCGCATGCTGAAGGTCCGGATCATGCCGACCCTCCTCTTCAAGGATCTCGGCCTCGTCAAGGGCATTCGCTTTGATAGCTGGCGCCGCGTCGGAAGCGTCATGCAGGCCGTCAAGGTCTACAACATGCGCGAGGTGGACGAGCTGGTCTTCCTTGACATCTCGGCCTCGATCGAGGGGCGTGAGCCCGATTTCGAAACGGTGGACGAGATTGCGGACGAGTGCTTCATGCCCCTCACGGTTGGGGGCGGTGTGCGATCGGTCGAGGATGTCAGGCATCTCCTCCAGGTCGGGGCGGACAAGGTCGCGATCAACACTGCCGCCGTCGAGAACCCGGACCTGATCGGCGCGGTGGCGGCCGAGTTCGGCAGCCAATGCGTCGTGGCTTCGATCGACGCTCGGGTGCGTCCCGAAGGCGGCTGGACCGTGGCGACGCACGCGGGGACCGTCACCACCGAAGAGGATCCAGTGTCCCTCGCCCAGGCAGCCGAGGCCCGGGGGGCCGGCGAGATCCTCATCACCTCGATCGACCGGGACGGAACGATGTCCGGCTACGATCTCGAGCTGACCAGAAGCGTGGCGGAAGCGGTGTCGATCCCGGTGATCGCTTCCGGCGGCGCCGGCAGCTACCAGGACATGCTTACCGCACTCATTCAGGCAAAGACGGCGGCCTTAGCGGCCGCGAGCATGTTCCACTTCACCGAGCAGACTCCGCTCGAAGCGAAGCGGTTCCTCGGTGCGCACGGGATTCCGGTGCGGTCATGAGTGGGGTGACTCGTTGACGAGCTCCGAGCACGGGTCCCAGCCGCGCCGGCTCGAGGAGCTCTGGTCTGGCGGCTTCGGGGATGCGTACACGGAGCGCAACGAGGAGGCCGGTGCAGGACGAGAGACGTTCTGGCGCGAGCTCCTGGCCGGCCTCGAGGTCACCACAGCGCTCGAGGTCGGGTGCAACGTGGGCGCCAACCTGCGCTGGCTTGCCGAGATCCTCGCGCCGCGGGACGTCTTCGGCGTGGATGTGAACGAGGGAGCCCTGGCCGGCGTCCGGCGCACTCTCAGCGGAGTGAATGCGGTCTACGCATCCGCCCGTGAGCTGCCGTTCCGGGATCGGCTCTTCGACCTCACCTTCACCACCGGCGTGCTCATTCACCTCCCCCCGGCTGGACTCCCGGTTGCGATGGCCGAGCTCGTACGCTGCTCGCGACGCTACGTCCTTTGCGGTGAGTACTACTCGGCCGAGCCGGTCGAGGTGCCGTACCGGGGCGAGACCGGCGCCCTCTTCAAGCGCGACTTCGGGGCGTACTACCTCGAGCTCTTTCCCGAGCTGGCGCTCGTGGAGCAGGGCTTCCTCGGCCGGGACGAGGGTTGGGACGATGTCACGTGGTGGCTCTTCGAGCGTAGGTGAAAGCAGTCGCGATCATGCAGGCGCGGACGGGGTCGTCGCGCCTGCCGGGCAAGGTTCTGCTCGAGGTCGCGGGCGAGCCGATGCTCGCACACCAGATCCGGCGACTGCAGCGAGTCGAGGAGCTGGACGACGTCGTCGTGGCGACGACCGTCGACCCGGCAGACGACCCCGTCGTGGCCGTCGCGGAGGCTGAGGGTGCCCGCTGGTTCCGGGGCAGCGAGGACGACGTCCTCGACCGCTACTTCAGGGCAACGGAGGAGGCCTCGGCGGAGGTCGTTCTGCGCGTGACGGCAGACTGCCCGCTGCTCGATCCCGAGGTGGCGGGACTCGTGCTCTCCACGCTCGCGGCCCAGGATGGCTTACTCGACTACGCCTCGAACGTCGTCGAGCGCACCTACCCTGCCGGGCTCGATGCCGAGGCGCTGACCGCAGAAGCGCTTGCGCAAGTCTTCCGTCTCGGGCGTTCGCCGGAAGCGCGCGAGCATGTGACCTGGTTTCTGCTCCGCGAACGCCCTGACCTTTTCCGGATCGGGTCTGTCACGGATGACGTGGACAACTCCGACCTTCGCTGGACCGTCGACCACCCACGGGATCTCGAGCTCGTTCGGTGGCTCTACGACGAGCTCGATCTGGCGCGGAAGCCGCGCTCCTACCGGGAAGTCGTCGCCTATGTGCGGGAGCACCCGGAGCTCGCAACACTGAACACGTAGGCTGAGACCATCCTGCGTAGCGGCCGCTACTACCTGTCTCTCCTCAGATCGGGACGCGCGCTCCTTCGCGACCGCAAGGACGGAGCCCAGATCCGCCGGCTCCTGGCCACCCTGGCTCCCGACGCCAACTGCATCGACGTCGGTGCTGCGGAGGGAGCCGTCCTGGCGGAGATGGTCCGGTCCGCTCCCGGCGGCCACCACATCGCCTACGAGCCTCTTCCCGACTTCCACAGGCAGCTCGTTCCGCGGTTCCCGACCGTGGACGTGCGGAACGCCGCGCTGTCCACCGAGTCCGGGGAGCGGAGTTTCACGTACGTCCGCTCGCTTCCGACGCACAGCGGCTTCCTCCCGAGGAAATACCCGGGGCCGCAGGAGCTGGAAAGCATCACCGTCCGCGTCGAGGCCCTCGACGCGGATCTACCACCAGGGTATGCGCCGGCGTTCATCAAGATCGACGCCGAAGGGGCTGAGGCCGAGGTTATCGCCGGCGGCCTCGAGACGATTCGCCGCACGAAGCCGATCGTCGTCTTCGAGCACGGAAAGGGCGCGGCGGATGCGTACGGGACCACGCCGGACGACGTCTTCGATCTCCTCTGTGCCCAGGCGGGGCTCCGCCTCTACGACATCGACGGTGCCGGTCCGCTCAGCAAGCGCTCGCTGGCCGAGATCTACGATCGAAACCGCATCTGGACCTTCGTCGCGCGCCCGTAGCCGGGTCGGTTGGCGAACTAGCCTTCAGGCAGGAACGGCGAGCTCGTCAGGAAGGGTGAAGTCTCCGCCGTCGAGAATCCGCTCACAGACGAAGTCCAGGTACGGGTCGCGACCCGGCATCAGGTCTTCGATCGTCGACGGAACCGTTACCGGCCTGCCGTTGACCATCTGAATCACAGGGAACGGAATCATGGCGCGGAAGAAGAAGGTGAACGCGTAGCGGCGGGCTCGTTCCACCGTTTCCGGAGACACGGGCGGCGGCTCGGCGAGCGCGGCTTCCAGCTCGGAGTGCGACGACACGTCGAGGGTGAAGCCGCGCCCCCGGTAGTGGGTCAGCCCTGCGACGGCGACCGGCAGACCCCTGGTCGCGCCCTCGAGGCCGATCGTCGAGGTATAGGCGAGCACCAGGTCGCTCAGATCGAGCAGCGTGTATGAGCTGATCGCCTGCTCGGCCTCGATGAACCGCACATTCGCCGGCAGGTGGTCGATGCGCCGTTCGACGGTCTCCCGCACGTGTTCGCGCGTCCCCCAACGGGCCTCCGCTGGATGGATGCGAACGACGAGCACCGTCTCGGGCAGCCCGGAGACGGATCGGACGGCCGCCTCGACCCAGTCGAGCATCGAGCCATAGGCCGCGTCCTGGTAGAGCGCCGCGCTGTCCCAGGAGAGATTCGTATAGAGGCTGACGACGCGCTGGTTCGCCCCGATCCCGAGCTCGCGCCTGATGGCGTCGAGATCCTCCTCGGGGTCGTCGTAGTAGCTCTCGTGTGCCCCGATGCCGCGAGCGCGGTCGGTGAGGAGGCGGTCGAGGGCCGCCGCCTGCGCAGTCGCGAGCGGCTGGTCCGCAACCCGCTCCCAGACCGCGTTCGTGTCGAAGGCGGGCGCGACGACCTCCTGACCGAAGACGAGTGCGTTCTCGCGCGGCGCGATCTCGTAAGTCGGCGCTCTCGCGCCTCGAGCGAGCGCGAGCTCCCGGACGACGTGCTCGGCCGCGAAGAGGCCGTTGACCATGAAGACGACCGTAGGCTGGAAGCGGTCGAGCACGCGCGCCGCGGCCTGTTCGACGCCGGCCGCCGAAACGTCGAAGTCGGCTGCGACAGCGCGCGCCTCGGCGCTCGTGCCGGGATTGGTCGTCCGCAGGAACCAGGGGGCGCTGATCGTCGTCGCCTCCCGTGGGTCAACCAGGCCCGGCGCGTCCACTGCCTCGGCCGAAGCCGGTGCGCCGCGACCGTCGTCGCCCCAGTCGAAAGCGTCGGCCAAGCGGAAGCTCGGCAGGCGCGAGGCCTCGAGGATCCGGCTCGAGTAGTGGGCACACCGGTCGCAGGGCCTCGGATACGCCCGCCTCGACCACCCGAGCTCGCAGAGCGGCTGGCCGCCCCCGCAGGCGAGCAGGCCGACTTCGGCACCGCGCAAGGCGAGCGCGTGTGCGATCACGCTCTCGTACGCGGCATGGTTCGGCCAGCCGCGGAGCGTCAGGACAAGCACCCGCTCTCGCGCCCTGGCGGGCGCCGGGAGGAGGTTCTGCCGGCTCCGGCCGAGCTCGTAGAGGCTCGGAAGCCTGCCGTTACGCCGCAGGTAGGCACGATCGAGCGGTCTCCGGATCCGAGCGAGGACGTCGTCGAGTGGCCCGCCGTCCCCCCTGCTGTGGGTGTTGCCGAGCGCGCCTAGCCGTTCCCGAATCCCTGTGCCCCAGGAGCCGCTCACCGGCCGAGAGCCTCGCCGACCGCCCGACGCAGGCGCACGAAGGCCCGCCGGGTACTGCGGCGGACGCGGACGGGCGGCCGCCGCGCCGCGAGCTCTGCGCGACGTGCCAGGGTCGCCGCATCCCGGCGGCCCTCGAACGATTCGACGCACGCTTGGATTTGGTCGAGCGTTCGACACGATGCCAGACCGTCGAAGGGCCCCAGGTACTCGGTCACGATCCCCTCGCGGCGGGCTCGCCTCTCATCTGCCTCGTCCTGTTCGAGAGCGGCTTCGACCGTCTCGGCCAGTGCCTCCGGCCGCGTGACGACACTGATCGCGTCAGCCCACTCGGGGAACGGAATCAACTCGGCCGCGAGCCGTGACGACTCCGTGTCCCACCCGGTGTAGACGACGGGCCGGCCGACCAGCATGCCCTCGAGAAGCGCGGTCGACTGGAAGCCGACGACGACATCCGACGTGACAATCAGGCGGCGTGCGTCCTCGTCGGCGCGGACGAGGAATACGTCGCGGTCGATGAGCTCGCCGACCTCCTTTGCGATCCGCGTGCGCTCGCTGCGGAAGTTCTGCTGCGGGTGCGGTTTTATGAGCACGCGCCAGCCGTTTCGGGCTAGCTCCCAGAGGCCGAGCTCGGTCCGGCGATGGAGGTCGGCCCACACCTGGCGCCCGGTCCCTTCCGCCGGGTGGTAGGCGTCGATGAGGTAGGAGAAGAAAAGCACCGTCGGCCGGCCGTCGGCGTTCCGGGTGGGCCATTCCTCGGGCCGGGCGTAGTAGTCGAACCGCGGCTGCCCGGTGACCGTCACGCGGTCCGGGACAGCCCCTGCCCGCAGCTGGAACTGTCGGTGCCGCTCGCTGCACACGGTCATGTGGTCGGCAATCGGTGGCGCGAAGGCCCGTACGCGCTCAGCGTCCGCTGTCATAGTCAGCTCCGAGATCGTCGTCTCCTTTTGCGCCACGAAGAAGGGGATTCCGAGCCGGTGGCAGGCGCGCGCGGCGGGGCGGAGGTAAAAGAAGACGTCCGAGGGCGCGACGAAGGCATCGAACTGGCGTCCGGTGAAGAGATCTTCGAGGAGCTCGCCGAACTTCGTCTCGAACCTGCGCCGGTGATCCGCGTACTCGGGTCGGGCGAAGACCTCGAGGGGTCCGGTGACGTCGGGCGGAAAGATGCGCAGCGCCTCGGAGCGGAACAGGTCGTAGTCGACGATGTGCAGGTCGACGTCGGGGCCCGCAGCTTTGCGCAGGCTCTCGATGTCCTGCGCGAAGAAGTGGTCGAGAACGAGCAGCTTCACCGTTTGGAGGTGGGGCGACCTGTTGGGTTCTGGTCTGGGGGCGGAGGGTCGGTCGCCGGCGCAGGAGTCCCGACGGGGTGTCTCCCGATGGCGGAGCCGAGCGTAGCAAAGAGCAGGCGCCGATCTGGCCCCGGGAGCCCCACCCAAAGGAAGACCGCAAGCGAGATTGCCACGGAAAGGAGTCCGAGAGCCCCGACCTCGGCGAGGTTGTCCGCCCGGCGGCCGGCGTAGAAGATCAGCGGCGCGGTCGCCAGCTGCGCCGCGAGCCCGGGCAGATTCGGCACGACCGTGCGGCGGAACCACTCGCCGAGTGAGACGTCGAACTCGCGCAGGAAGAACCAGAGCAGCGGCGGCCAGGCGATCGCCTCGGCCACGAGCGTTCCGAGGACGACTCCATTGACCTCGAGCGGACCCACGAGGGCAACGGAGATCGCGAGGTTCAGGGCGAGGTTGGCCGTCGCGACGTAGAGGATGAAACGCACGCGTCCGAGCGCGACGCACATGGTCGTCCCGACGATGTGAAAGACCACGAAGGTCAGGTAGGCGAGGAAGATTCGACTCGCGGTCGTGGCCTCCGTGAGCTCCTCCCCGAGCCAGGTCCGGATCAGGGGCTCGGCCAGGATCAGCCCTGCGATCGCGATCGGCAGCGAGGCCGCGACCGTGTAGGCGCTGCCGCGGAGGTACATGTCTTTGAGGATCTCCTTGCGCGTTCGGACGAAGGCGGTGGCAGGGGTGAGCGCGGAGGCGGAGATCGACTGGAACATGAGCGCCGCGGTGTGCAGCTTGTTCGCGACCTCGTAGAAGGTGACGGCGGTTGGCCCGAGCGGGATTCCGACGATCAGCTTGTCCATCTGCCGGTAGAAGGTGCCCACGAGCCGCAGCGCGAGGAGCTCGCCTCCGAATGAGAGGAGGCTCCTGAGCACCTTCCTCGAGACGTTGCGAGGTGAGACACGGAGGCGGCGGTCGGTCACGAGCGCCGCAGCCGCAGCGAGGACGAGCACGAAAGCGGAGCTCGCCATCGTCGCAGCTCCGAGCCCGACAATGCCAGCATCCGTGACGAGGACGACGACGAAGAGCCCAGCCTGCAGCGAGACCCGAGTGAGCTCGATCGCCTGGACGAGCCCGAACCGCTGGGCGCCGGCGAGCACCGCGACGAAGGCCCGTGCCGGGAGCTCGAACACGAGCTGGCCCGCGATGAGTGAGAACGTCAGGGTCGCGTCCGAGCGGAGGTCGCCCTCGATCGAGAACAGGCTAGTCAGCCCCCCGGCCGCGAGAACGAGGATGGGGGTGAGGACGGCCGCGACGGCGAGAAAGAAGAAGAAGGCGCTCGAAAGCACCTTGTTCGCCAGCAGCACGTCCCCGGAAGAACGCGCCTCGGCGATGTAGCGCACCGCGGCAACCTCGACGCCGAGATCCGACAGGGCCATGTACCCGCCCACGAAGGTGAGCGAGAGCGCAAGCGTCCAGACGCCGTAGGCCTCCAGCCCGAGATCCCGAATCAGGAAGGGCGTGAGAACAAGGGAGATCGCGACGCCGGCGAGCGTGCCCAACCCGTTCGCCAGCGTGCCCTGCACGACTCGGGCGGCAGTGCCCTCCTCTGCCATCGGCAGTCACCTTAGCGGGGCCGGTGGCCGCCCCGTCCGCCGCTGGCGGCCGCGAAGTACGATCGCCGCGTGCCACCCACGACCGTCGCGATCCCAACGATGAACGACGACCCCGCCGTCTTCACGCGGGTCCTCGACGGTGTGCTCGATCGCCCTCCCGGGCCGCCCGTGATCGTCGTCGACATGTCGACCAACGACGACGTGCGCCGCGTCTGCGGGTCCCGCGGAGCCGCTGTGCGCTACGAGCCCTTCCCGGAATCGGGAGGTGTCTCCCACTCACGCAACCGGTGCGTGGAGCTGGCTGACACCGCGACCGTCACGTTCCTCGACTCCGACGTCTTCCCGGAGCCGGGCTGGTTCGAGCCGCTCGTGGCACGCCTCGAGGAGGAGAACGTGGCAGTCGTGGGCGCGCGGGCTCTGCCGGCCTGGGAGAAACGTCCGCCGCGCCTCCTGACGACGATGCCCGCCGCCGACTGGCTCTCGCTCTTCGACCTCGGCGATCGAGCGCTCGACGTCCCGCGCGTCATCGGCTCGAGCTACGCGATCCACCGAAAGCGTGCGCCAGATCCTCCGTTCGACGAATCGATCGGCCGCCGTCCCGGCTGGCCCTTGGCGATGGAGGAGAACGTTCTCTGTGACTGGGTCCGCGACCACGGCTGGCGCGTCGTGTACGAGCCCGCATCCCGCGTCTTCCACCGCATCCCCCCGAGCCGCGCGACCTGGCGGTGGATGTGGCGCCGTGCGTACGCGGCCGGTCGGGAGACGAGGGTCGCGGGCCGCTCCGAGCCGCTGCCGCGCGAACGGTATGGGCCGCGCGATCTGGCGTTTCAGGCCGCGGTCGCGCTGCCCTTCTTTGCCGGCGCCCTGCGGCCGCCAGAGGAGCGCCCTGGTGGCTAGTCGCCTCCGAGCTCGCGATAGAGCTCGTCGTGCTTGCGGGCGCACTCGTCCCATGTGAAGAGCGCCGCTCTTGCGATTCCCCGCGCCGTCCACTCGTCGGGCTGAGCCAGGACGTCGAGGACAGCGTCGGCAATGGCTCTTGGAGACGTCGGGTCGAAGTAGCGAGCGGCGTCACCGCAGACCTCGGGGAGGGCTCCCGCGTGCGAGGCGGCGACCGGGCAGCCGCAAGCCATCGCCTCGATCGGGGGCTGACCGAACCCCTCGTACAGACTCGGAAAGACGAGGGCCGACGCGCTTCGATAAAGCTCGAGCAGGTCGTCCGACGGCACGTGGCCGCGAACGACCACACCCGAAGGCACGGGCCGCCCGTCGTGCCCGGCTCCCGTGAGGACGAGCGTGAGATCCGGCCGCTCGCCGCGTATGAGCGCGAAGGCTTCGAACAGGCGCTCGTGGTTCTTGTGTGGCCAGCGGTTGGCCGGGTAGAGGAGGAACGGCTTCCTTTCGCGCTCCACGGGGCGAAAGCGCGCCAGGTCGACGCCGAGGTGGATGACGCGAACGCGCTCCGGCTCGACGCCCAGCCGCTCGACAATCGTCTCCTTCACATGTGCGCTGATTGCGACGATCAAGCGACTGGCGCGGACACTGCGCCGGTAGGCAAACCGTCGGTACGCGAGCTCGGGGCGCGAAAAGAAGCGCGGGAAGAGCTCGTGCTGGAGGTCCAGGATGGTCGTCGCCGCAGGAGGCCGGCGCACGGACGGCACCATGACCGTGAGGGGGAAGTGGAG
>Ga0307302_10000071_pt1 | contig 40242 bp, 38 predicted proteins | sample ER_DNA_183_FD_194490 | JGI IMG/M metagenome (GOLD analysis project Ga0307302, IMG submission 194490) | Bulk soil microbial communities from the East River watershed near Crested Butte, Colorado, United States - ER_DNA_183 | ecosystem: Environmental > Terrestrial > Soil > Floodplain | place...
ATTCCGGTCACCCTTGCGGACGCGCTGGTTCCGGACCTCTCGTCGCTGACCCCGCGCGAGAAGCAGCTTTGCCGCTTCGAGGACGCTGACGTCCAGGCGCTGGCCGTCTCCGTGGGCTACGCCATGCAGCCGCTCCGGCTTGCGGTGCGGCGCCCGGAGGCTGTGACGTTTCTCGCCCACCACTATGAAAGCAATTCCCGCTACTTCAAACGTCGGAGGCTGACCCGGCTCGGCTTGCCAGGCAGTCTGCCAGCGCCGCAACCGCCACCGAAACCAACTCTGTGGCACCGCCTCCAGCGGCATGTACACCGCGCCCGGATCGGGTTAGGCCGGCGGTGCTGGGCACTCAGCTAACTTCGGCCAGCTTGGACAAGCCAGCTTCGCCGACACGGTGAGACCGAGACGTCGGGGCCCAGCCTCTGGCCACCTCGGCAGGGTGTTCGGAGATAAGGAAGACGTTCAGATACCGCTCCGCGCGTACCCAATCCGGCTCCGATCGCTTAATCCCTCTGTTTCGTTCTGCGGCGCCCAGGTGAGAGGGCTGATAGTCCGGCATCGATCGTTCACCCTTTGTTTACCTTCGCAGGTCCGTCAGGACACGTGGCGCGCGTAATTTCGCCGCATCGGGAGGCCGCTGCACGCGTCCTCCCGAGCCAAGCCCGGCGTGCAGCGTGCCTCCGGGTTTCAGCCAGGGGAAACGACCCCCAGTCTTTGAAGGACACGCATGACCATGAACCGCCTCGTGAGCTCGCGAGCGAGCAAGCTCGCCGCGCTGGCTGCTCTGGCCACCCTCAGTCTCACCTCGTGCGGCTCGGATCCCACCAGCGCCAGTGAGCCTGCCGCATCAGAAGCCGGCAGCAGCGCCAACGCGTCAGGCCTCGCCTGCCCGGCAGGCAAGCTCTCCGCTGAGGGCTCCAGCGCCCAGGCCAACGCCATCAATGAAGTCATCACCGACTACAACGCCGAATGTGGCGACAAGGCCACGATCGAGTACAACCCGACCGGCTCAGGTGCCGGCATCAAGTCGTTCTACAACGGCCTAGTCGACCTCGCCGGCTCCGACTCAGCACTCAAGACTGAGGAGAAGGACGGCGTCATCGAAGCTGACAAAGCCAAGGAACGCTGCCAGAACAACCCCGCCTGGAATCTGCCTATGGTGGTCGGCCCGGTTGCCTTCGCATACAACGTCGACGGCGTCGACAAGCTGATCCTGAATGCCGAGGTGCTCGCCGAGATCTTCAACGGCACCATCAAAACTTGGAACGACCCGAAGATCGCCAAGCTCAACTCAGGAGCAAAGCTGCCCAGCACGAACATCACGGTGTTCTTCCGCTCCGACGAGTCTGGCACGACGGAGAACACCACGAAGTTCCTCTCCAAGGCCGGCAACGGCGCCTGGAAGGATGAGCCGGCCAAGGCCTGGACTGGCACTGGCGAGGGCAAGAACAAGTCTTCCGGCGTCGCGGAGGCCACTGCGAGCACGAAGAACTCCATCACCTACATCGAGTGGAGCTACGCCAAGGACTACAACCTGAGCATGGCCCAACTGGACAGCGGCAATGGCCCTGTAGAGCTGACGGGTGACGCTGTTGCCAAGGCCGTGGCGGAAGCGAAAGTCAAGGGCAGCGGCAATGACCTGAGTCTCGACCTGAAGTACTCCGGAACCAAGTCCGGCGCCTACCCCGCGCTGCTGGTGACGTACGAAATCGTCTGCAGCAAGGGCCTGGCGGCTGACAAGACGGCGATCGTCAAGGACTTCTTGACCTACTTCTCCTCGACCGACTCGCAGAAGAAGCTCCCGGACCTCGGGTACGCGCCACTTCCGAGCGAGTTGCAGTCGAAGGTCAAGACGGCGGTCGCGGCGATCCAGTAATAACCCTCCCCCGAGGGGCGGGTCATCGCGGGCAAGAGTTCCGCGGTGACCCGCCGCCCCATCTAGGTATCGAGCAGGAAGACTCATGTCAGTGACTGATACGGATGCCACCGAGAGGGTCGAGCCCGAACCCGATGCCGCGGAGGATCCGAGCCTGTCGCCCGTAGTGGACCATAGTGCGGTGAGCTTGCACTCCCCCGTCCCCAGGGTCGTGGCTCACCACGCGCCTGCGCCGGAGACCATCGACCACGCAGAGCGGGCGCCACGGGGCGTCAAGCTGGCCAAGATCAGTAAGACCGGCGATCGGGTATTCCGCAGCTTGGCCACCACCTCCGGCCTGGCCATCGTCTTGCTTGTACTGTTCGTGGGCATCTTCCTGCTGGCTCTCGCGCTGCCCAGCCTTCAGGCGAACCACGACAACTTCCTCACGTCGCGTAACTGGACCGTCGCCGGCAACGAACTGCGCTTTGGGATTGCCGGGCTGTTCTGGACCACCGTCTTGTCCTCGGTCCTGGCTATGGCGATCGCGGTTCCGATCGCCGTTGGCGTGGCGCTCTGCTTGACCCAGTACCTGCACAAGCGAGCCTCGGGCCCGGTCTCCTTTGTGGTTGATCTGCTCGCTGCAGTACCGTCGATCATCTTCGGCCTCTGGGGACTGACCGTCCTGGGGCCGTTTCTTGCTCCGGCGGCCGAGTGGCTCATTAGCAAGATCGGCTGGATCCCGCTTTTCAGCAGGAACGTCGATCCCAAGGGATCGGTGTTCGTCGCCTCCGTGGTGCTGGCCATCATGATCTTGCCGATCGTGACGGCGATCTCGCGCGATGTGTTCGCGCAGACCCCTCGCGACCAGATGGAGGCCGCGCTTGCGCTCGGCGCGACCCGCTGGGAGGTCATCCGCACTGCGGTGCTTCCGTATGGACGGTCTGGTGTCATCAGCGCGTCCATGCTCGGGCTTGGGCGTGCGCTCGGTGAGACCATCGCAGTCATGATCATCCTGACGACGCCGGCTGCTGGCAGGCCGTTCAGCCCCTCGATCTTCGCCGGCGGTGAGACCTTTGCCAGCAAGATCGCGAACAACGCGGCCGAGTTCGACAGCCCGTCCAAGACCGGTGCCTACATTGCGGCGGGCCTGGTGCTCTTCGTCGTCACCTTCGTGGTGAACGCGATGGCCCGGGTGATCGCCGACCGGGGGGTGAAGTCATGACTACGACGACCACCGACGCCCAGCTGTCCTTCCGACGCCCGAGCGGTGTCCGTACGGTCAAGAACGGCTTGGCCACGGTATACGTGAGTATCGCCACACTGCTCGCGGTCATCCCGCTGGTCTGGGTGCTCTACACCGTCATCACCAAGGGTCTCCAGCTCATCCTCAGCTCAAACTGGTGGCTGCAAAGCCAGCGGGGCATAACCCCGCGTCGCGACGGCGGTGGCGCTTACCATGCCATCGTCGGCACGGTAGAAATGGCTCTGATCTGCGCGGCGATCGCGGTCCCGCTGGGCATTATGGGCGCGATCTTGCTGATTGAGTACGCCAAGGGCACCAAGGTGGCCCGGGCTGTCAGCTTCATGGTGGACATCCTCAGCGGCATCCCCTCCATCGTCGCCGCGCTGTTCATTTATGCGCTGTTCATCACGATTTTCGGGTTCGGTCGCTCCGCCATCGCCGTGTCCTGTGCTCTGGTGCTGCTGATGCTGCCCGTGGTGCTCAGATCCACTGAGGAGATGCTCAAACTGGTGCCGCAGGAATTGCGCGAGGCCTCGTACGCCCTCGGTGTGCCGAAGTGGAAGACCATCCTCAGGATCGTCATTCCCACCGCCTTCGGTGGCATCATGACCGGTGTCATGCTCGGTCTGGCGCGGGTGATGGGCGAGACCGCGCCGCTCCTGATCCTTGTCTCGTACGCGGTGGGCATCAACTTCTCACCGACCAGCGACACCATGGGTGCGCTGCCCACCATGATCAACGCCGGCCGTGACCAGCCGCCGCAGATGCCTGGCTACGAGCGGGTGTGGGCCGCCGCCCTGACTTTGATCATCATCGTGATGTTGCTCAACTTGCTTGCCCGTGGCATCGCCCGGGCAAGCAAACTGAAGGAGAAATGAGCCATGGCTAGGCGAATCGATGTCAAGAGTCTGGACATCTATTACGGCGGCTTTCACGCTGTTGAAGATGTCTCCATGACGGTGGAGCCGCGTACGGTAACGGCGCTCATTGGTCCCTCGGGCTGCGGGAAGTCCACCCTGCTGCGCACCCTGAACCGGATGCATGAAGTGATCCCAGGCGCGCACGTCAAGGGCAGTGTGCAGCTGGACGGCACCGAACTATACGGCCAGGGAGTCGACCCAGTCGCGGTGCGCCGGGTTGTCGGCATGGTGTTCCAGCGGCCCAACCCGTTTCCATCAATGTCGATCTTCGACAACGTTGCCTCCGGCCTGCGGCTGAACGGCGTGAAGAACAAAAAGATCTTGACCGACGCCGTGGAACGCTCACTGATCGCGGCGAACCTGTGGAACGAGGTCAAGGACCGGCTTGGCAAGGCCGGCATTAGCCTGTCCGGCGGCCAGCAACAGCGACTCTGCATTGCTCGCGCCATCGCCGTCGAGCCCCAGGTGCTGCTAATGGACGAGCCATGCTCGGCGCTCGACCCGATCTCCACGCTTGCCATTGAGGATCTGATCGGTGAGCTCAAGGAGCAGTACACGGTGGTGATCGTCACGCACAACATGCAGCAGGCTGCTCGGGTCAGCGACCAGACCGCGTTCTTCAACCTGGCGGCCCAGGGGAAGCCGGGCAAGCTCATCGAAATTGGTTCGACCGAGAAGATCTTCTCCAACCCGGACCAGAAGGCGACCGAGGACTACATCACCGGAAGGTTTGGCTGAGGACAGCTGGTTGAAGCGAGGCGGACTCTATGTGTCTGATAACGACTAGCTTTGTCCACCCGGCCTCCCTCATTCGCCAACATAGACTCGGCCCGTGAGCGCGAACCCTGGGTGGTATCCCGATCCGGGCGGCGGACAAGGTCTCTTCCGGTACTGGGACGGCAAGGCCTGGTCAGCAGCAACCTCGCCTAATCCGAGTGCGCCGCCACCATCGCAAGGTCTCGTTGGTGGCGGGATGCCGCAGCAGGGCGGCCAGCCCTACGGGCAGGAGAGCCAGCCCTACGGACAAGGTGGACAGCCCGCGTACGGCCAGTCGCCGTATGGCCAGGACTACGGCAGCGCATACGCGAACTATCAGGAGCTACAGAAGAAGAAGTCGCCGATCGGCTGGTGGATCGCTGGGGCCGCATTGGTGATCGGCATCATCATCGTGGCCGTTATTGCCATCCGTGCCGTGACCGGCGGCGTCGACACTGGGACTGCTGGCGGGCCGGTCGGGCAACCGTCGCAGGACGCCTGCCCGCCGCAGATCACCGCGAGTCCTGATCCTGGAACCGATCCGGCCGATGGGCGGGTGCACGGCGGACCGGTGTCCTACCCTCAGCTCGGCTCGCCCTGGGGTGCGCCGCAAGGTGACAACCGGGTGCCATTCGGGAGTGACGTGCAGAGCCAGCTCGTGGGGGTGGAAGACAACTATGACGGCAAAGGATCCGACTGGGTCGCATCAGTCCTCGTAGGTGAACTGCAGGCCGGCGATGGCTTCTTCACCCCGGAGCAAGGCTCGCAGATCGTCGTGAAGTGCATTCTCGGCGCGTTCTACGGGAACAATCCAGTGAAGAGTAACGTCAAGGTGAACGAGAAGGCGACTATCGACGGCCACGAAGGCTGGCTCGTCGAGTCCCACCTCACCTTCGACATCGCTGGACTGAAGACCAAGGGCGAGCTGCTCATCGTGGCGATTGTGTCGGCCGGCAACCGCTCGGGTCTGTACTACGCATCGATTCCGGATACCACACCCGAACTCGTGCAGCCGGCCCGAGACGCCCTGGAGCAACTGCAGGTCGACGGCTGACCCCTTTTTTGGGGCTGCTCGCGCAATCGCGCGGTGAATCCGCCGCCGTCGTCGTCACTCGCAGAGGAAAAGCGCCTCTGCTCGCTCCTCCTCCGTGCGGCGGCGCGCGATTTCCCGACGCTCGCAACCCATCTTTGGGGCTGCTCGCGCAATCGCGCGGTGAATCCGCCGCCGTCGTCGTCACTCGCAGAGGAAAAGCGCCTCTGCTCGCTCCTCCTCCGTGCGGCGGCGCGCGATTTCCCGACGCTCGCAACCCATCTTTGGGGCTGCTCCCTCGCCGCCTTGGGGCTTAGCAGCGCGCGAGGCCGCGGCGCTCTTTCATGGCCACCACGCGCGTGGCGCTTTCCGTAACCCGCTTTGCGAAAGCTGGGTCATCCGATGCCTTGTCCTTGATCGCGTCGGCCATCGTGGTCGCAAGGCTCGCATCGCCGACAATCAGCAGGTCGCCTCCTGCCCGAATGAACCGGCGTGCGCGTTCCTCCGGAGTGAGATTACGCATGGCGACGGCCGCTAGATCATCGGAGATGACAACCCCCGAGAATCGGAGATTCTTGCGCAGCATCTCATCAATGATCATGGCCGAGAACGCGGCTCGGTGTTCTGCGTCGATCTTGCTGTAGAACGCCGACGACATCATCACCATGTCGACGTCGGCATCGATGGCCGCGCTGAAGCCAGCGAGAGCATGATCGCGTCGCGTGGTGGTGGTGTCGACGACTCGGCTCACGAAGTCGGTGTTGCCGCGTACTCGCCCGAGCCCGGGGAAGTGCTTGACGGCGGTGGCAACACCGGCACGCTCCATACCTTCGGTGAATGCAGTCACTTTTGCTGCGACCGTCTTGGCAGATGGTCCGTATCCACGTCGAAGTCGGCCGATCGGCTGGTTGACCGACACCATGGCCGTGGGCACGACATCCGCCACGGGTGCCAGATTGGCGCTGATACCGGCGGCCTTGAGCTGGCGGCCCCAGTTGTAGGCGTTCCTACGGAGCTCTGCGTCGGACTGCTTAGCCTGGAGGGTTGCCGATGGAATCGCGGCGAAGCCCGGGCCCTTGAGCCGCTGGACGAGCCCGCCCTCCTGATCCGCCGCAAGCATCACCATTACGCCTTCGGGACTACGCGTGGCCGACCGTACCCGACCGGCGACTCCTCGGATGGCATGCGTTCCGGCAGTGGAGTTACCCAGCAGGATGACGCTTCCTGCTCGGGTGCGCGCGAGAATCGTCTTCTCAGACGGACTGATCCCACCGGAGCTGATACCGACCATCAGCAGCTGGCCGACCCGCTCGGACAGACTCATGCTGGAAACAACCTTTGCGCAGCTGGGATGCACGGTGAATGATTCCGTTGGCGTAGCTGTGTCGCTCGGCGACGGCGTGACGGCCACGGCCTGCGAAGTGGCGGACCCCGACGGCGTCGCGGCGACCGTCGGCGCCTCGGCCGGTGCCACGCCGCACGCATTGAGTGCGGCAATGATCATCATCACGCAACCGACGAGCCATTCACGCCGCCCTGTCGCTGGACGCACAGCACCTCGATCCACGTCAGATTTCACGGCATGAGCCCGTTGGCGGCCACAGCAGTCCGGACACTAGGGTTGTCGCATCCCGGTGCGGACGCGACGGCGCATCCACACCTGCAGGCCAACACGGTTTGGAGGACAACCCTATGTCGAGCGTCACCAGCGTAAGCCCACGCACTCTGGCCGACGTAGTTCCCGGCGGCTTGGTCCGTAGCATCGCTCTGGTGATTGGCGGGGCTATTTTCGTTGGTCTGACTGCTCAGGTCTCGATCCCCTTGCCGTTCACGCCGGTACCCCTCACGCTCCAGACCTTCTCCGTCTTACTTGTTGGTGCTGCTCTGGGCAGTGTCCGCGGCGTGTCCTCCATGGCCCTGTATCTGCTGGCCGGGGTGGCTGGTGTGCCATGGTTCGCGAATCACCAGAGCGGCTGGGCCTTCGCCTCCTTTGGCTACATTCTGGGCTTCGTTGCGGCGGCATGGTTGGTCGGGCGGCTTGCCGAGCGGGGAGCTGACCGCCGCGTGGTGCCAACCATTGGCATGATGGCGCTCGGCAACCTGGTCATCTACGTCTTCGGGATAGCCGGCTTGATGGTGCTAGCGGATATGTCCTTCGGCAAGGCGCTGACTTTGGGAGTGCTGCCCTTCCTGATTGGCGACGCGATCAAGATGCTGCTCGCTGCGGTGCTCTTGCCTGGCACCTGGAAGCTGATCAACTCCCGCCGTAGCTCATAGATCGCAGGCCCATGCCGTTCTCGGCCGAAGTCCTCTCGACGGGCCAGGGTGGCGGCCACGCGGTAATCGTACCCAGAGAGATCGCCCAAACATTCAGCTCCAAGCGGCCTCCGGTCCTGGCGCATGTCAACGGCGTCGAATACCGCTCCCGGCTCATGGTTTATGGCGGTCAGAGCTATCTCGGCCTCCGGAAAGATCTGCTCCGGCAGCTTGATGTGACGGTCGGCGACCTGGTCCAGGTTGAACTCGTTGAGGACCAACAGGAGCGAGTCGTCGTGGAGCCGTCTGAGCTCACCCAAGCGCTCGCAGACAACCCGGCGGCCAAGGCCGCGTACGAGCATCTGCCCTTCACCCACCGCAACGAGTACGCACGGTGGATCGACGAGGGGAAGAAGCCGGAAACCCGTGCTGATCGAGTAGCCAAGACCATCAAACGGCTGACCGAGCCTCGATGAACGCTGGCCGAGCGAGCTGGATGGCTCCCGGATAGCCGCAGCCGCTCTCACACGTGGACTCCCACGAACCCCGTCAGGCCTCCGTTCGAAACCTGGGTTAACCCAGCTTCCGTGCGCTCTACATACGATGCAACCTATGCAGAGCGACTGAAACCTGGGTTAACCCAGGTTGCCGACGGAGGGTGAGCGACCGGGCGCCCGCGGGTTCAGTCGTCGAGGCCCAGCAGGGCATTCTCGAGCACCTCGGTCATCGCTGGATGGATCCAGTACTGTCCGCGGGCCACTTCGAGGCCGGACTGCTCGAAGCTCATGGCCTGGATTAGTGGCTGAATCAGCGATGCTGCCTGCGGCCCGATCACATGGGCCCCGAGGATGATCTTTGATTTGGCATCGGCGATGATCTTGACGAAATGGTCGATGTCCTCCATCGCCCAGCCGAATGCCGTCTCCCCGTAGTTCTGGCGGGATACGACGTAGTCGATCCCCTGCTGCTCCGCCTGGGCCTCCGTCAGGCCAACCGAAGCCACCTGCGGCATGGAGAACACAGCGTGGGGCACGATCCTTCGCGCACTGGTGATCATCGAGTCGGGATGAAGCAGATTGTGTTGGACGACTCGAGCATCTTTGTTGGCCACGTGCTTGAGCTGCTCGTGTGAGCAGACGTCGCCCAGCGCGAAGACCCCTGCTGCGCTTGTCCTCAAGTACTCGTCGACAACGATCAACCCATCGTCATCGATCTCGATCCCTCCTTGCGCGAGGTCGAGCGTGTCGCCGTTCGGTGCCCGGCCAGTCGCGATCAAGAGCGCCTCCGCCTCGAGGTCTTCGCGCTTTCCCTCCGGGCCCACGCAATGCAGGCGTACGCCCCCGGCGTCAGTGCTCTCGACCGCCTCGACACTCGTTTCTAGGCGGACATCCACTCGCCGGCTGAGGAGTTCGGTAAAGCGCTTTGCAACGTCAGCGTCCTCCTTCCGCAACAAGACGTCGGAGCGGTTCAACACGGTCACCGACGTTCCGAATGCGGAGAAGATGTGCGCAAATTCGGCCGCGACGTACCCGCCGCCGATGATGATCATGGATCGGGGCAGCTCGGGCAACCTCATCACCGTGTCGGACGTGTGAAACTCCACCGAGCTCAGACCCGGCAGATAAGGAACGACCGGGCGGCTGCCGGCCGCAATCACCACCTGGTCGGCAGTGATCGTCTCCGTCGCCCCGATATCCAACTCCCGCGGGCCGACGAAGCGGGCCCGCGCGTCGAAAACCGTGACGTTGTCACTTCGTTCGCGGTAGCCGCGTCCGTTTGCAGCCATCGGGTCAATCCGACCGAAGATCCGATCCTGGATCTCTCGCCACCGGACGCCGCGGAGCTCAAGATCAACCCCGAGCCTGGTCGCATGGACTGTGGAGGCAGCAAGATCGGCCGGGTGGACGAGCATCTTGCTCGGAATGCACCCAACATTGAGGCACGTCCCGCCGAACGTGCCCATCTCCACCACTGCCACAGCGAGGTGATCGAACCTCGCGTCGACGATCGAGTTGCCAGATCCGGTGCCGATAATGCAGAGATCGAAATGACGCACCCAGCCATCGTGCCAGCATGCCGCAGCGTTACTGCTCGGTAGCCCTTGCCGTGTACCGGAATTTCGGCACACCATAAGGCGTGGGTGGCACAAGCCTCGGCGGCAGGATGAGCCGTCATCGGCGGAACCGGATCTCCTACCTCGCGTTAGGTCGGCGCTCCAGCGACTACGTCATGCACGCGTGGTACCTCCGAGTGGTCACCTTGGTGATCATCGCCGGTTTGTCCATTGGCAGTCGCAGCAGCGTGCTGGCGATCGCCTTGTGTCTGGCTGCCTCCCTTGGCAGCTTTCTGCTGTGGGTCAATGAACGGCACCTGCGACGCGGTACCCAACCGCGGTTCTGGTTGTCGCAGGCCTACCTCCGGAACGTGATCAAGACGGACGGTCGGCATCGACTGAGTCTCGGCTCGTACTTTGAGATTCCAGAGGCCTTCGTCCTGATCGCGATCCCTTCATGGATAGCGACTGATGATCCGCTCTGGGCACGCCTCATCATGTTGGCCGCGGCCACTGTCTTCTTGATCACAACGTCCTTGCTGATCTTCAACGACCACACGTGGTTCAATCCCGACGAGACTGATCCTCCAGCCTGGCACGAGATCTTCCGGCGATTGGCCGGGCCGATCACCGCGTTGCCTGTCTGCTTGATCGCGCTGCCGGCCGACTGGGGACCGAACGGCTGGCTTGCCGCATTGGCTATTTCGTTGATGCCGCTGGCGGTCGTGGGCTCCCGCATCTTAGACACTGACCTGATCATGAAGGCGCTGCCCGATCTCGTTCAGGAGGAGTCCCACGCAGGGCGCGAGCTGGTGCTCAGCGAGACGCATGGCGCACTTTCCACCAATCTCCGTCTCATCGAGCAGCGGGCTCGTGAGATCCGCGAGGTTGCTCCGTCCCTTTACGAACTTGCCGTCTCGGCCAACAGCCGGCTGCGGGAGACGCTGACGCTGGGCCAGCTCGGCCGTGACAGTTCGAGGAACGTGCAGAAGCTCGAGGCACCGATTCTCACATTGGCGCGGGCCGTCGGGGCCAAGGCCGACATCGACATCAGTGTCGATACGCTGCAGGCCGGTGATCGTGATCTTGCGCATTTGGTACTGAACGACCTGGTCGGCAATGCGCTGAACGCGGGAGCCGGCGCCATCCGGGTGACCGTCGCACCCGATGGAGCACAGGTGGCGATCTCAGTGACTGATGATGCTCCGCCTATGGTGCACGGAGTATGGAAGACTCCCGGAACAAGCTCGGCGCGCCTGGAGGCTCGTCTGGGAGGCCTCTCCGGGTCGCTGACCTCAGCGCAGAATGGGGCTACCAAGACGGTCACGGCCCGCTGGCTACCAGAAAGTAAGTGATCAAGTCCCGCAGAGGATCAGGCGTCGACAGATGATCAAGTACAGCAGGGACCAGCGATGACCGCCGGGGGTGGTGTGTTGCTGGTGGACGACGTTCCCGGCGAGCGTGCGAACTTCGAGCACGTGTTCGGTCGCGACCTCACGGTGGCTCCTTCGATCGACCAGCTGAACGAGCAGCTGCGCCGCGGTCTGGTCTGGGATCTCGCCTTTGTTGACTTCAACCTCAGCTCCCAGACCAGCACTGGGCTGACCGCCTTGCTCCGTCTTCACCACGAGCGTCCGGCTACCCAGATCGTCACGTACAGCCAGTTCACCGAGAGCGGACGGACGCTCTACGCGGCTGCGGCGCATCACTGGTTCAAGGCGGCTGCGCTGATGGACAAGACGAAGAACGATCCTGGCACGCTGGTGCACTATCGCGAGTCGATCTGCAACGGCATCAACCCGACGCCCGTGCCCTGGCAGCGGCGGCTGCAGTGGGCTCCGCTCATCGACAACCTGCTGGCTGACGCATCGTGGGTGAGAATCTGGCGGGCAATCCGCGACGCTGCCGGTGACATGGCGCTTGTCGCCGAGTTGCTGCGTGTCGATTCGAGCAGCCTGCGAGGCTTCAAAGATCGTGCCACCGAGGCCGCCATCCAATTCAATGAAAAGTTCCACGACATCCCGCACCCGGGTCGTACGAGGAACAAGAAGGGCATCTTGGCGGCCTTCGCCGCCGAGCACCGTCATTTTCTGACCGCGCCGGATCTCTCGACAGTGATGTCGCCCGGTACCCGACGACGCGGCTACCGAGACTAGTGGCCTGCACTAGCTTCGCCCGCGCTTGCCGCTTGGTGCCGGCGTACGGGGAATGGCCAGGTAATGCTGACGCTCGGCCGGGTCGAAATGCTCGATCGCATAGCGCAGCGCCGTACGCGGCATGGTTGAGGCGTACTGATCAAGGAAGCGCCGCAGCCCGTTTGCATCGACGCGCTTGCCCGCCTCTCGGAGCGACCAGCCAACGGCCTTGTGAATCAGGTCCTCACGGTCGGGCAGCAAGATCTCGGCCAGGCGGTAGAGGTCGGAGGTTTCACCGCGGGCCAGGAAGCGTTGACTGCCGACCATCGCAATCCGGCGGTCCCACAGCAGGTCCGATCCGACCAGCTCGTAGAGCGGGGACCGGTCGCGATCGAGCAGATAACCCCCGACGATCGGGCCGCAGCTGACGTCGACCAGATCCCAGTTGTTCACATGGCGGGTGTTGCCCAGATAGTTGTTATAGATCAGCTGGAATTCGTCACCGTCGGCGCGCTTGACAATCTTCTTCGCCCGTTCGCTCATGACGACCAATGTGATCAACCGATGCTCATGAATGGGGCTGCGCAGCATCGGAAGCCACTGATCCGCATCGAAGGATGAGTTGAGGTACGGCTTGGCCAGCTGGCGGAGCTCACCAACTTTGAGACCGAGGAAGATGTCCCCTTCCCCGTAGCTGCCGGGCCCCACCTTGAAGTATCTGGCGAGCGCCTGTGCATTCTCTGGGCTGGCGGCAGCGTTCATGGCCCGTATGAGGTCATCCACGATCGCCACGATGCCACGCGATCCTGACTCTCGTGCTTGACCGAGCATTGTCATCTTTCCATGATTCCCAAAACCACATATTTCCTATAGTGAGACGAGGAATTGTGGCCGTGTCGGGCTCTGTCTACGGTTGGTCCAGGTCATTTGCCCAGCGCACAACCTGCTGGCCGGCGCCGCGGCGGTGGGAAGTGCCGGGCGATGGCCCCCGCCCTTTCGTTGCGCTCGGTAGGTATCAAGGACGAGGACTCGACGTGAAGATCCTTCTGTACCGCAGGATCCATCTCGACTTGCGGCGCACCGCCAGCTCGGCCTGTCCCTCTCCGCGCTGAGCGAGGGCCGACCCGCGAGGCCCGGGAGCACGGACCCGCTCTCGCCTTCTCGCTGATCTCAGGAACGCTCAGTCATTCCACCGCGGCAATCTGTCCGCGACTACTTGATCATCAATCCTGCGTCGAAAGAAGCTTCCATGCCCAAGAAGAACAGAAGTCCAATCAACCTTGTCAAGATCGCCACCAGCTTGGCCAACCAGCGAGCGTTGTGGGAGCCGCTGGTGTCCTACGATCCGGTTGCTCGCTACTATGTCCGCCTCGCCCGTGAGCAGGAGTTCGAGGCTTGGCTGCTGACCTGGCTGCCTGGCCAGGGCACCGATTGGCACGATCACGGTGGCAGTGCTGGCGCCTTCGTCACCCTTCGTGGGGCGCTGACCGAGCGGCATGCCGAGGTCAGCTACGGCCTACCGCGAATCGTTCCAGGAGATCGAGAGCTGGTGGCGGGAACGCTGCGTTCCTTTGGTTCGCGGCACATCCATGAGGTCACAAACCGCGGAATCGAACCGGCAGTGAGCATGCACGTCTATGCGCCGTCACTGGTCGAGATGCACCAGTACGAGGTACGAGACGATCTGCTCCATGTCGTGACCTCCCAACTGGTCGGAGTGAATTGGTGAGCGCTTCTGCACTACCGGAGAGCCCGGCACCGACCGGTCGCCGCACCATTGACGAGGTGCTCCAATCGGCCCGAGCGCGCTTTACGAGGCTTACTCCAGCCCAGGCGAAGAACGACTTGCACGGCGGTGCGGTCGTCGTCGACATCAGGCCGGCGGCCCAACGGGAGGCTGAAGGCGGGCTTACTGGCGCCCTGGTCATCGAGCGCAACGTTTTGGAGTGGCGCTTCGATCCCACAAGCGATGCTCGACTACCGATGGCCGACTACGACCTTGAGGTCATCGTGATTTGTCAGGAGGGCTACACCTCGAGCCTCGCCGCCGCCTCGTTGCACGATCTCGGTATCCATCGAGCGACCGACGTGATCGGCGGATACGCCGCTTGGCGTGAACTCCTTTGAGTAAGGAAGCGCACGCCAAGCTTTCATGAGGCTGAGCAACAGCCGCGAGCGTCGGGAAATCGCGCGAGCGGAGCGAGCTGTCAACACCGCGCGATGCGCGCGCAGCTCAAAACAAGGGGCTCAGATTCCCGCGTAGGAGTGCAAGCCCGAGACCAACAGGTTGATCCCGACAAAGTTGAACCAGAATGAAGCGAGGCCAATGATCGCAATCACGGCGGCCTTGGTGCCGCGCCAACCGGCCGTTGAGCGAGCGTGCAGATAACACGCATAGATCACCCAGGTCACCAGGGCCCAGGTTTCCTTGGGATCCCAGCCCCAGTAGCGTCCCCACGCGTACTGGGCCCAGATCGCTCCTGCGGCAACCGTGAAGGTCCACAACGGGAAAGCGAAAGCGAGGAAGCGGTAGGCGATCAAGTCGATCCTGCGCGAGTCCGGGAGCCGCCCGAAGTAGCCGCGGACAGTCCCGCGCTCCTCGGCGCGCTTCTTGATCAGATAGAGGATCGACATCACTCCGCCGACAGTGAAGGCAGCCCCCGAGATGGCCGCAGCCACGATGTGGATCAGGAACCAAACCGAATGCAACGCCGGCACCAGCGGCGCCACCGCGACATAGAACACCGTCACCGCCAGGCCGTTTCCAACGGCGGCGAGCAGCGTGACAGGTAGTCCGAGCCAGCGGAGTCCGGCTCGCCAGACCAAGATCAGGTACACGCCGACGAAGAGGACCATCGCGGTGATCGTGAACTCGAACATGTTGCCCCACGGTGCCCGATGCGCGGCCAGCGCCCGGGTCACGACGCCAGCAACGCTCAGCAGGAAGCCGATGATGGTCAGCGCCACACCAATCCGGCCGAACTGCTCGACTCGACGACTAGCAGCCGGATCGTTTTCGGAGTCGACGGCGAGACCGGAGTCAGGCTGATCCGGCCCTTCGACAAGCTCAGGGCCGGTCTGGGCAAGCTCAGGACGGCGCATCTCAGCCGCCACGACATCGACCAGCTCACGCGCAGCAGGCTTGGTCACACCAAGCCGCCGCGCCGCGGCCCATTCGGCGGCGTGCGCGAGCATCGCGAGCGCATAGACAACCACGGAGCTGACCAGCGCGAGACTGGAGTAGTACTCGTAGGTCATCTCGGGCTCACATCCTCAGGCCTGCGGGACAGCTCGGCAGCCAGCTCGGCCACGTCCTCGGTGAGGCCGGCCCGAGCGTCGGCACGGTCCAGGCCGCCGACCTCCACCACATTACGGGCTGCCTCACCGCCGCGTACCCGAATCCAGACCCGGCGGGGACGGACGAACAGCGACAAGCACAAGCCGGTGACGGCGAACCCGAGTGCGATCAGGGAGATCGGTACGCCTGGCGTGGCACCGATCTGCAGCTTGACCCAGCGAACCCAGCCGTCCAGCTGGATCGAGCCCTTGCCGTCGGGAAGGTTCACACCATCTCCGACCTTGAGGCCTATCCGCACCGGCTCACCGTCGGCCTCCTTGAGCTGGCTGAGGCCGGCGGTGTCGAGGGAGTAGACGTTCTCCGGCTTTCCGGTCTCCACTTTCGGCGGTCCATACCAAACATTCACGAACAAAGCAGGGTTGAGGGCATCAGGGAAGATCGAGTGCGGCCCTTCCTCGTTAAGCGCAGCAGTCGGGAGGAAGAACCCTTCAAAAGCGAGGCGCTCCGGTCGAGCGTCCGGGGCTTTGATAGCGCCCATCGAGCTGAAGTTGCCATCTTGGGGCAACATCACGACAGGGCCAGAGAACGCGACGTTGCCCTGAGCGTCCTTGACTGTGACCTTGGGGGCGTAGCCGTGGCCGATCAGGTGCACGGTGGTGCCACCGACGTGGAGCGGCTTGTTGACCTCGAGAATCTCCTGTCGAGGTGCTGCGCCGGGCCCATCAGTCACCTCGACGTCCGCCCGGAACAACCGGGCCGCCCCGCGCTGCACCGGCCCAGTTTCGAACTTCACGTCGAAGCCCTTCAGGCTGACGCTGAAGGGCACTAGATCCCCGTCGGTGAACCGAGCGCCGGCCGAGAAGTCGTCGTACTGGGTGAGGTTGTTGGAGAAGCCCTGACCGACGATCACCACGCTGGTGCCACGGAAACCGAAGAGCACGCCAATCGCCACGCCGATCAAGACGAAGATCAGGCTGACGTGGAACACCAGATTGCCGGCCTCGCGAAGGTAGCCGCGTTCTGCCGCCACGCTGTCGTCGCGAACGTCGACGCGATAGTGCCTCCTGCGCAGCGCGGCCGCGGCACGGTCCAAGACGTCATGATCGCGATCGGCGATCTCGACAGCTGCGTACGCGGGCAGCCGGACGAGATTCAGAGGCGTCTTGGGTGGCCGGGCACGCAGTGCTTTGGCGTACACGATGGTCCGCGGAATGATGCAGCCCACTAGGGACACGAACAGCAGCAGGTAGATCGCAGAGAACCACGGCGAGCTGTAGACGCCAAAGAGGCCGAGATTGTCGTAAAGCGGCCCAAGCATCGGATGCTCGTTGATGAAGTCGGCTACCCGTACCGGCGAGATCCTGCGCTGTGGCACGAGCGAGCCCGGAATCGCCGCGAGCGCCAACGCGAACAACAAGATCAGCGCCGTACGCATCGAGGTGAGCTGGGTCCACAGGTAGCGCAGTCCGCCGCGCCACCCCAAGCGAGGCAGGTCGGCTTGCGGAGCCGGTCTACTGGACTCGGCCGCCGGATCGCGTGTCTTGGTCGTGGTCATATCACCGTCTCGAAGCTCGACGCCCACTGTCGCAGGAGCGCGGTCAGCGTGTCCCAGGTGCCGGTGATAAGTAGCAGCCCCACGATGATCATCAGGATTCCACCGATGCGCATGATCAGCTGCTGGCGCTCCCTGAGGAACGCGACAGCACGGGCCATCTTGGTGAAGGCGAGCCCGGCGATCACGAACGGAATGCCGAGCCCGAGCGCGTAGACAAAGCCGAGCAGCCCGCCCCGTACAGCGGTGCCCTCGTTGAAGCCGAGGTTGACCACCACCCCGAGCGTCGGTGACAGGCATGGGGTCCAACCGAGCGCGAACACCACACCGACCAGTGGTGCCGCAGCAACCCCGACCGTCGGGATGCGATGTATGCGTAGATCACGTTGGCCGATTCGTAGCACACCGGCGAAAATCAGACCCAGCATGATGATCACCACACCGAGCACTCGGGTGATCATGTCGCGATATTCCGCCAGCAGCCGCCCCGCCGAACCGGCGACGACACCAGTCGTGACGAAAACCGCCGCGAATCCGAGCACGAAGAGCGAGGCACCGGCGAGCATCCGTCCCCTCCGGGGCGATCCCTCGACGACTTCGGCGGCTCCCAAACCCGTCGCATACGAGAGATAGCCGGGTAACAGCGGCACCACGCACGGCGAGAAGAATGCAACCAGCCCAGCAAGCAGCGCCACCGGCAACGCGAGGGCCATCGAGCCGCCGACCGCGGTTGCCGCCCAACTGGCCAGGTCGAGAGGAGCCATCTACTGACCGTCCGCCACGTCGTTGATCATGTCTACGAGGGTGATCTTGGAGACTTCACTCAACACGCGGACGGCCAGCCGGCCCTGCCGATCGATGATCATGGTCGACGGGATTGCGCTGGGTGGCAGCTCACCCGCAAAGGCCAGCAGCACTTTTCCGGTGGGATCGTAGATGCTGGGATAAGTGATCTCGAAGCTCCGAACGAACGCCTCAGCAGGCGCCGGATCATAGTCCTTGCTGGTGATGCCAACGAACTGGGCGATGTCTTTGGTCTGGACACTCGCTCCCTGCAGATCGGGCGCTTCCTTGCGACACGGCGGACACCACGAGCCCCAGACGTTGATCACCACGACCTTGCCACGGAAGTTTTGAGTCGAGATCGTCTGGTTGCTGCCGAGAGCGGGGCCAGAAATCGTCGGCAGCTCTGTGCGTTGGTCGGGCGGCACCCGTGTCAAGTTGCGAGCTACGTCGGGATAGCCAACCTGACCCGCACTCCGGGTCTGCTCATCCGCTCCAGTGCTAGCACAGGCGGCCAGCATCAGCATGGCGGCCAGGGCTGCAGCAGTGCGGACCGCAGTACGCCGCAGCATCAGGCCCCTGCAGCGAACTTCTTGGTCTGGTGCGGACGGAGCAGCTCAGCAGCTGGCTCGGCGTAGCCGACCGAGGTGACGTGGGCGTCGATGTAGGTGAATGATGTGACGCTGCCCAGCGTGCACGTACGTTTCCGGGGATCGTGAACCATTCTGCGGCCCTCGGCGTTGCTACGTGCTACCCAGATCGGAAGCTGATGGGTCACGATCACTGCCTCGTGCCCGAGCGCGGCAGTGGCCGCGTCTCTCATCGCGGGGGCCATTCTGGCCAGGATCTCGGTATAGGCCTCGCCCCAGCTCGGCTTGAAGGGGTTTCGGAAGTAGAGCCAGTTCTTGGGATGACGCAGCGCGCCGTTAAAGGAAACCCGCAAACCTTCGAAATAGTTCGCCGCCTCGATCACCCGAGCGTCGATCACCGCCGGCAGATCGAGCGCTTCGGCCAAGGGTGCTGCCGTCTCCTGTGCCCGCTCCAGCGGCGAGCTCCTGAGATGCACGACGTCACGCTCGCGGAAATACTCGGCGACCCTCTCGGCCATCTCCTTGCCCAGCTCGGAGAGGTGAAAGTCAGGCAGCCGTCCGTACAGCAGCCCCGCGGGGTTGTCCACCTCTCCGTGTCGCACGAGATGCACAATCGTCCGGTTCTGACCCATCCAGCCCCCTCGTCCACTATCCCGAGGCGCTGGCGGCGGCAGCCGCCGCGGCAGGTAGCGCTTCGACGATCCGATTCATCGCTCTATCATCGTGCGCCGCTGACAGAAACCAAGCTTCGTACACGCTCGGCGGCAGGTAGACGCCTGAGTGAAGCATCGAATGGAAGAACGCCGCGTAGGCAGCAGTGGACTGCGGTGTGGCGGTCGCGTAGTCCGGCACAGCGGTCACGCCCTCGGTCACGAAGAAAACGCTGAACAAGTTCCCCGCGTTCTGAATGACGTGCGGCACGCCGGCCGCGTCGAGCGCAGACCCTAGCTCCGCCCTCAGCTGCTCCGCGGTTCGATCGATCTGTTCATAGATCTGCTGCGTTGCCAGCCGCAGCGTCGCCAGACCGGCGGCTGTGGCGATCGGGTTGCCCGAGAGTGTGCCGGCCTGGTAGACCGTGCCGACGGGTGCCAGACTCTGCATCAGCTGGGCGGAGCCGCCGAATGCCGCTGCGGGGAACCCTCCGCCCATCACCTTGCCGAAGGTCATCAGGTCTGGCCGTACATCGTCGAGGCCGAACTGTCCCGAGCGGCTCACCCGGAAGCCAGTCATCACCTCGTCGGAGATGAACAACGCACCGTACTCGTGGGCGATGGCGGCCAGGAAAGCGTTGAAGCCGATGCCATCCTCCGTACCGGGCGGAACGACTCCCATGTTGCCTGGGGCCGCCTCGGTGATCACGGCGGCGATCTCGTCGCCGAAGGCGGCGAACGCCTCTCGGACCGCAACCCGGTCGTTATAGCTGAGGACGAGGGTCTCGGCGATCGTGGCGTCGGTCACACCCGGGGTTCCAGGGATCGAAAGGGTTGCCACGCCTGAGCCGGCGGCAGCGAGCAGCGCATCCACGTGCCCGTGGTAGCAGCCGGCGAACTTGATGATCTTGTTGCGGCCAGTCACCCCTCGGGCCAGGCGCAGCACCGACATGGTGGCTTCGGTGCCGGAGTTGACCAGGCGGACCTGCTCGACGGGCATCCGCTCGATGATCTCAGCTGCAAGATCAACTTCGGCAAGCGTGGGTGCGCCGTACGACGTTCCGCGCTGGGCGGCATTGGCCACCGCGCCGATGACCTCTGGATGGGCGTGCCCAAGCAGCATTGGACCCCAGGAGCACACCAGGTCGACCAGCTCGTTGCCGTCGATGTCATAGAGGTACGCACCGCTGGCGCTGGCGATGAATCGCGGCGTGCCACCGACGGCTCGAAACGCACGAACCGGTGAGTTCACTCCGCCGGGCGTCACGGTCTTGGCCCGCTCGAAAGCTGCCTCGCTGCGTACGGTGCTCGCAGCTGATCGGACGGTCATCGACGCTCGTCGCGCAGCGACCGCGCCTCGGACGAAGTCCGACCGTCGAACCGCCCCGACGAAGGAGAGCCTGGTTCGACGGAACCAACAAGTCGCGAGCGCTTGCGCTCTCCACGCTCTTCGTCGCGCAGCGACTGTGCCCACTCCAGAGCCCAGTAGCTCAAGATCACATCGGCGCCTGCGCGCCGGATCGAGGTGAGCGTCTCATTGATCGTCGCCGCCCTATTGATCCACCCGTTAGCTGCTGCCGCCTCGACCATGGCGTACTCGCCGGACACGTTGTACGCAGCGACCGGCAGGTCTACCGCCTCCCGGATCGCCCGAACCACATCCAGATAACCGAGCGCTGGCTTGACCATCACAATGTCTGCGCCCTCAGCCACATCAAGAGCTACCTCATGCAGGGCCTCGCGGACGTTGGCCGGATCCAGCTGGTAGGTCCTGCGATTGCCGCTGAGTGAGGATGCGACGGCCTCGCGGAAGGGGCCATAGAACGCCGAAGCGTACTTGACCGAATAGGCCAGGATCGCTACATCCGAGGCACTTGATGCATCCAGCGCCTCCCGGATCGCGCCGACCTGGCCGTCCATCATGCCGCTGGGTCCGACGACGTGGCTACCAGCCTCCGCGTGCAACACCGCCATCTGCGCGTATAACTCAATGGTCGCGTCATTGTCGACCGCGCCCGACGGGGTGAGCACGCCGCAGTGTCCGTGATCGGTGAACTCATCGAGGCAGACATCCGACATGACGAGGCACTCGTCGCCGACCTCCTCACGCACCGCCCGGATCGCGGCCGTCAAAATGCCGTCGGGATCGAGCGCTCCAGAGCCGCGCGCGTCCTTGTGCAGAGGGACGCCGAAGAGCATGACGCCCGCCAGCCCTGTGTCGGCGGCTTCCACCGCCGCCTTGCGGAGCGTATCGAGCGTGTGCTGCACGACCCCGGGCATGGAGCTGATCGGGCGCGGCTCACGCAGACCTTCCGCCACGAACATAGGAAAGATCAACTGCCGCGGCTCGAGGCTGGTCTCGCCAACCATGCCTCGCATAACCGGCAAGGTCCGCAACCGCCTCGGACGGTGTCTAATTGCTCGCTCCGCTCGCTGCGGATCGCGCTCTGAACCCGCCTACTTCGTCGTCGCTCGCAGACGGAAAAGCGTTGTCCGCTCGCTCCTCCTCAGCACGGCGGCGCGCGATCCGATCCTTCTTAATCACAATGCTCCCTCAGATAGTGCCAAGAAACCACTGAGCTGGCTTCAGACTCGGCGCCGGGTGCCAGGGCGGCGCTGGGAGGGCTTGAGGACCGGCTCGCCAGCTTCGAGCAAGGCGTCTCGGCGTTGCGCGGCGAAGCTGGCCAGCGCATCTGCCAGATCCACCACCGACGGCTTGGCGGCGATGACGTCGACCCGCAGACCATGCTCCTCACAAGTGCGCGCCGTGGCAGGCCCGATGACCGCGATGATCGTCGAGGCATGCGGCTTCCCCGCAATGCCGACCAGGTTGCGCACTGTCGATGAGGAGGTGAACACCACGGCGTCAAATTTGCCGGTCTTGATCGCCTCGCGTACCGGTGCTGGGGGCGGAGTCGCGCGCACGGTGCGGTACGCGGTGACGTCCTCGACCTCCCAGCCAAGGTCCTTCAAACCTTCGGCCAGAGTTTCGGTGGCGATGTCAGCGCGCGGCAGGAAGACGCGGTTGATCGGGTCCAGCACGTCGTCGTACGGCGGGAACTCAGCCGCCAGGCCGGCGGCGGACTGCTCGCCCTGGGGCACCAAATCAGGTTCGATTCCCCACGCCTGTAGAGAAGTCGCGGTCACTTCACCAACAGCCGCAACCTTCAAGCCGGAGAAGGCGCGAGCGTCCAGCCCGTACTCTTCGAACTTCTCCCGCACAGCCCTGACCGCATTCACCGAGGTGAAGGCCACCCACTCATAGCGCCCCTCGACCAGTCCTCGGATCGCCTTATCCATCTGTAGGGGACTGCGAGGAGGCTCGACAGAGATAGTAGGCACCTCTTCACTGTGCGCACCGTAGGTGCGCAGTCGCGCCACCATGGCCGCAGCCTGGTCCTTGGTGCGCGGCACCAGCACCCGCCAGCCAAAGAGAGGCTTGGTCTCATACCAGCTCAGCTCGTGACGCTGCTCGGCCGCGGCCCCAATGATGACGTGGACAGGGTCGGATGCCGGTGCCTTCACCGATCGGACCGCGGCCGCCAACCCGTCAAGGTTGGTCGTCAGGGTGATCTGTTCGGTGCTCCCGCCGTGCAACGTGACGACCACATGATCATCTCCCGGTCGCCCGGCGGCTTTGGCCGCCTCGACCAGGCCGCCAATCATCGAGACCACGGTGCTCACCACAATCGTTGAGGCAGCGCCCCACTGCGACGTTCCGTTCTTGCTGAACTTGCCGTCGGTAACGGAGGCGAACTGCACACCCCCAGCATGGATTAGATCGATGCCGGCGTACTCGGGGACTGCGGTGAGGCTGGAGACTCCGGGCACGACCTCAAAGTCGATGCCACCGCGTACGCACGCTGCGGCCTCGTCGGCGACCGCGTTGTCCAAGAACGGATCGCCGCTGACGAGCCGAACCACGCGGGTACCAGTCGAGGCCTGCTTGAGCACGATCTTGGCGCGCGCGGAGGGGCTCAGTGGCCTGCGAGCTTCGGTCAGCCCGAGGGTGATCACCTCGGCACTGTCGGCAAGCGTGATCGCCGGATGAATCAGAATCTCTCGCTGCCGATCATTGTCCAAGATCACCGAACTGGCGTCGGCCAGAGCGGCAATGGCGCCCAGTGTCAGCAGATCAGGGTCACCAGGTCCGGTGCCGACAAAGATCACCCGACCTTTGGCAACAGGTGCGGTTGGAGTAGCTGAGGTCGAGGTCCGGGGCCTACGAGCCGAGGATGTGCTCACTGACTTCTCGCGTTCTGTTGTTCAGCTCAGCCGCCTTTTGGCGGCCGGAACCTTAGGTTGTTCAAACGTTCTGCTCTCGCAACTGCGCCAGCACCTCACCAGCGTGGGCGACCCCGAATAGCTCCGGATCAGTGGACGATCCGTGCGCCTCCAGCCGTAGGACTGAGCCTGCTTTGGTGGGTTCTGACAAGTTGCTCAGTAACGTTCTCCCAATTACGGCCGTCAGAGTCAAATCGAGACTTGTACCACGGACTGCCCTGACCACGGCATGGGCCCCCACGGGTGCGGTACAACCGGCCTCTAGTGCTCCGAGAAAACCCCGCTCCACAAGGGATTCTGCTCGCGCAACCGCGTTGTCAAGCACTGCCAACTGCTCCCGCAGCTCAATGCTGAGAGAACGATGAATTTCTAGCGCGAGGGCACCTTGTCCGGGTGCTGGAACCATCACCTGATGATCAAGAATCTGTGCTGGGAGCTGCTTGACGACGATGTCGTGGTTAGCCGCTTCCATCTCGGCTAAGAGGCTGAGCCGGCGCAACCCGGCCGCGGCCAAGATCACCGCGTCGATCTTCCCCTCGCGTACCCGCTCGATCCGGGTCTCGACATTCCCCCGAATCGGCACGACTTCGAGCCGGAGGTCCCGGCCAGCCGCCCAGTCGATCATCTGCATCGCGCGTCGCGGAGCTCCGGTACCGACCCGGGCCCCGTCGGCTAGATCATCAAGTCGCCGCCCCACCAGCACGTCGCGGGTGTCCTCTCGCACTGGAATCGCGATGATCTCCAGATCCTCTGCGGGCGTAGTCGGCAGGTCCTTGAGTGAATGCACCGCGACATCGATTTCACCTCGGCGCAGGGCATCGCGTACGGCGCTGACAAAGACCCCAGTACCTCCGATCTCGGTGAGCTGACGCTGGTCCAGATCACCGGCTGTCGTAATGCCCACGAAGGTAGTGCCAATTCCACCGCTCCCCAGCGCGGTGGCCACCTGGCTGGCCTGCGCGCGAGCAAGCGCCGACGTACGCGCACCCAGCCTGATCGGCCGGGTCAAGCGAGCATGCATCCGGAGCCACCGACCATTAGGGTCCGACCTCTGGTGACATCACCGCGGCGACGGTCTGTGGGTCGAGCGCGAAGAGTTCGCGCAACGCGGCTGCATAGTCCATTGCGTCAGGTTCCGCCGACAGCTCCTGCACTCGTACGGTCGGGGCGTGCAACAGCTTGTCGACAATACGCCGCATGCTCCGCTGGATCTGATCACGCTCATGATCATCAAGATGCGGCAGCCGGGCGTCCAACCGGCGCAGCTCGCTGGCCACGACTTCGGAGGCCATGGAGCGTAGCGCGACGACTGTTGGTGCGACCTGGGCCGCACGGCGCAGACCCAGAAAGTCCGCAACCTCTTCCAGAACCAGTGCGCGAGCGTCTTCGACTTCCTGGGCGCTCGCGGCATCTGGTTGTTCGGTGACGAGGCGATCCAGGTTAACCAGGCAAACACCGTGTTCGACGACCTCTGGTGCTACGTCGGCCGGCAGGGCGAGATCAACAACTCCGCGCACTGGCGTACCCGCCAGGTCCTCCACACCGATGGTGAACGTCCGAGCTCCCGTACAGGTCACCAAGACATCAGTCTCAGCGAGCGCCTCGGCGAGATCTGAGAGCGCAACCGCCTTGCCGCCGACCGCTTCGGCCAACCGCTCGGCCCGGGACAACGTGCGGTTGGCGCAGGTGACGGATGCGCCGTCCGCTGCCGCAGTCCGCGCAGCCAGTCCGGCCATCGCGCCAGCTCCGACGACGAGCACCCGCCGACCGTCGAGCGCACCGAGCTCGCTGGTCAGGAGCCGGTACGCAGCGCTCACCAGCGATCGGCCCGCCGAGCCAATCCCAGTCTCGGTGTGGACCCGCTTGCCGACCCGAATCGCCTGCTGGAACAAAGAGTTGAGGACCGTGCCCACGGTCTCGTGAGACTGGGCAAGGGTCAGGGCGCCCTTCACCTGCCCGAGGATCTGGCTCTCACCGATCACCAGCGAATCAAGACCGGACGCCACCGAAAATGCATGGGCGACCGCACCCTCGTCGAAGTACACCGCACACAAGGACCGCAGCTCGCTGCTGCGGAGGCCGGCGACGTCGGCGAGCATCTGGGTCGCGTCATCCAGGGCCCCGTGAAACCGGGCGACGGACGCGTAGAGCTCGGTCCGGTTGCACGTGGACAACACCACGGCCTCGTCGATGTGCTCGGATCCGACAAGCTGTTCAGCAAGCTTGGCCGAGGCAGAAGAATCCAGGGCGAGCTGACCCAAATGAGAGACCGATGTCGACTTGTGCGAGACGCTGACCACCAAAATGCTCATGAACTCGACCCTCTGCTCTCAGCCAAGATCTGGCTGCTGTCGTCGGTCTTGCGTTGCTCGTGATAGGCGAGGATCTGCAGTTCCTGGCCCAAGTCGACTTTACGGACGTTGACGCCCTCGGGCACCACCAACACCGTCGGCGCAAAGTTGAGGATGCTGGTGACGCCCAAATTCGCCAGCCTGTCAGCAACAGCCTGTGCGGCCTCAGCCGGAGTCGCGATGACAGCGATCACCGCGCCCGTATCTGCGACCACATCCTCGAGTTCGGTCAGGTCGGAGATCGCCAGGTCGTGAATCCGTTTGCCAACCAGATCCGGCGAGGTATCGATCAAGCCGACCACGCGAAAGCCGTGGGAGTAGAAACCGGAGTAGTTGGCCAGCGCTGTGCCGAGGTTGCCGAGCCCCACGATGATCACTGGCCAGTCGTGGGCGGAGCCGACGACGCGACCGATCTGGAGCCGCAGGTACTCCACGTCGTAGCCGACCCCTCGGGTGCCGTAGGAGCCGAGATAGGAGAGATCCTTGCGGAGCTGAGCCGAGTTGACGCCCGCGGCCTCGGCGAGCGCACCGCTACTGATGGTGTCGATCTGCTGCTCGGCCAGCTGGTTGAGTGCTCGAAGGTAGACAGGCAGCCGGGCAACGGTCGCATCCGGGATCCCCTTGAGAGTGGCGACTGTTCGCCAATGTTGACCTGCTGCCCGCGGCGGAGGCTCAGTCGGGAAGGTATGCGACACACAACTCCTGAATCGGCGCTCGGATCTGGTCCAAACAGCGCCACTCTATGGGGTTTGTGAACAGGTGCACAAACGTCTCAGCATGGCCTGAGGCATACGTTTTCCACCAAATGTGCGGAGAAGTTGACTGCATCCAGCCTTACTTGCGTTCGCCACTAAACCTGGGCAAACGCTTGGATGCGGCCGCTTGCTTAACCGGTGCCATCTAACGCTGCGAGATAAGCCTGGCCGCGCGGCGAGAGCCGATAGCCGCGCTCCAGCGATTCGGTCAGTCCGAGCGCCTTGAGCCGGCGGACGCGGAGTTTGTAGGCGCGACGGTCCTGACCGGCCTCCGCGGCGAGTTCGGTCGACACAACCCCGGGCAGCAGGTGAATCTGCCGCAGCGTGCGGTGGGTCCAGGGCTGCTCAGCTGCGCGATCCATCCGCTCCAGTCTTGCGGTCAGCGCCGAGATCTCCACAGCGTCGAGCTTGTCTGAGCGGCGCAGCGCAACCCGCGGGTCGGGTCCGGCCAGGGCAATGCCGATCCGGTAGAGATCACCGCCACCCTTCGCGCTTGTCCACTTGAGCAAAGCGGCGACCGAGTCGAAGCCTGCGTCAGCAGCGTCCTGCTCGGTCAACTGCTCCACTTCTGCTGGCGTGATCGAGGTGACCTCGACGACGCCAGCGGCTGTGGTGAATCTGGAGCCGACCTTGGGCCGTACGACCTCCCAGCGTCGGTAGGTGCAGTTCACTCGATTTTCGGTGAGACCACCCAGTGTCGCAGCAGTGAACAACATCAGGCTCAGCGAGTCCGCAGCAGAGCAGCCTTGAGCCGTGCCGGGTCCACCCGCCAAAAGTCGTGCTGCGCGCCGTCGACGAAGGTTACCGGCACCTGATCGGTATAGCGCCGCTGCAGCTCCGGGTCGCTATCGACATCAACCACCCCGTACGCCTCGCCGATCTCGGCACAGACAGCTGCGACTTGCGCTATCGCCTCCTCACACAGATGGCAGTCCTGCCGGGTCAGTACGACGACCCGCTCACCCCACTCGACGAACTCGATCACGGCACCATCTTTCACGACGCGGGCGATGTGGCCTCTGAGGGCCGGGGGATGCGGCGGCCAATCAGGGCAACGGCTAACAGAACTGCACCCGCCCTGCAGCGCCCGAAATCCGATCAGCAGGCCGTACGAGAAGGACAGTCCACAGATCAACGACGCTCCGCCGAAGACAGCCAGGCCGGCCACGACGACCCGCCGGTGACCGCGCAAGTCACCAAGACCGACCGCCCGGAATCATGGCTGCACCTACGGCGATCATGTAGGCACTGACCACCCATTGCATGTTCGTCGTCGTTTCGTTGAGGTCGACCGCCATGCGCGGCAGCGCCAGGTTGAGCGCGAAGAAATCGACCTGCACGCAGAACATGCCGACCGCGAGCGCAATCACCGCCCGGATCTCGGCCGGAGTTAGCCTCATTCGCCAGACTTTAGAGCGGATGCCCGGTCACGTATAGCGTCAAGCAAGGACCGCCAGCGATGCTCGCCTGGCTGAGCGGCGGCAGCTTGTCGGCGTGAGCGCCCTACGTCCAGAGCATGCCCCGCAAGACACCCTTCCTCACCTTGCCGGTGATCCCCCTGGGCAGCTCCTGGACAAGTTGAACCAGGCTCGGACGCTTGAACTTCGCGAGCCGATCGGTGCAGTGTTCGTTGATCGCCTCGACAGTCAAGCCTTCTCCGGTGACGAATGCCACAACCTGCTCGCCCGTACGCCGGTGGGGCCGGCCAACCACAGCCACCGACTCAACCCCCGGCAGCTCCCCGATCGCATCCTCGACCTCGGCAGGATAGACGTTGAAGCCGTTGACGATGATCAGCTCGCGCGACCGGTCGACGAGGAACAACTCGCCGTCGAGCAGGTAGCCGATGTCTCCAGTCGGGAACCAGCCGAGCTCCCCTGGACCGCCGTCGCCGTCGGGCCAATAGCCGGAGAACAAGTTGTCACCGCGGATCCAAATCTCGCCGGGTTCGCTCGGTTCGGTGCCGTCACCGATCCTCACCTCAACGCCAGGCAGCGGGCGACCGACGTGCCCGTGCCCGAGCAGTTCCCCGCCCAGGGTGGCCGACACGCCCGGCGAGGCCTCGGTCAGTCCGTAACCCTGCTCGACTCTGAGTCCGGTGCACGCGGTGAACTGCTCGCGAAGATCAACTGGGAGCGGCGCCGCGCCCGACACGACGGTGGTCACCGACCTCAGGCTGGCAAGGGCCCGCTCGTCATCGAGGATTCGAGTAAGCACCGGCGGCGCCAGCGGCACATTGCTGACGTGCTCCTCGGTCAATACGTCGGCGAAGCCGTCGAGCCCGTCCATGATCACCAACCGGGCACCTGACGTCGCCCAGCTCCCGAGCACCGCGTTCAGGCCGAAGACATGAAAAAGCGGCAGCATGGCCAGCACCACGCTGTCGCGGTCGATGATCTCGAAGGACGCAATGCTGTGCAGATGACTCAGCAGCGCGCGATGGCTAAGCATCGCGGCCTTGGGTACGCCGGAGGTGCCGGCCGTGTAGAGCAAGACTGCCAGCGCTTCTGGATCCCTCGGCGAGCTGACCGGCAGCGCCCCCACCTTGGACAACTCGTCGAGCCCGTCGGCTGTAAGGGTTATCTGATGAACGGCCTCGATGGGTTGGGGTTCAGCGGTGAACAGCACCCGGGCGCCACAGTCGTTGATCATGGCCTGCAATTCGGTGGCCGTGGACCCTGGATTGATCGGCACAGCGACGTAGCCGGCGCGCAAGGCAGCGAAATATGCAACGACGAACTCGATGCTGTTGGGTGCACAAATCGCAACTCGATGCCCCGCTACTAGCCCGTGCGCCGCCACACCGGCAGCGACCGCGTCGATCCGCCGGTCGAGCTCAGCCCAGGTCATGGTGCGGCGTACTGGCCTTGGCTGAACAAGCGCCTCGCCCTCGGGTTGCGTCTCAGCCTGACGGGTTACAAGATCAGCAAGGTTGGTATCGACAGGCCCGGCGTCGACCGGCCCGACCGCCGTGTCCAGGTCGTTCACCCACCTGAGTCTGGCACGAGGAAACGTGGGCCGGACATTATGGTGATGACGTGACTGGACGGAGAGCGCGATGAGCAAGCCGGAGGATGCGATCCCGGCGCACGTCGACCACGTCGAGTCTCTGCCGGGCAGCGACGCATCGGCGATTCCGGTCGACCACGACGATCCATTGGCCGCAGCCGGGCCCCTGCAGGAGGCACCGGGCGACCTGAAGGATGCGGACCTCCACCAGGAGCCGTTGATTCACGAGGATCCGACAGCAGCCGCGTTCTTTGATCTTGACAATACGGTGATTCAGGGCGCCTCACTGTTCCATCTCGGCAAGGGTCTGTATCGCCGCGGCTTCTTTCCCACCCGGGTGATCGTGAAAGGCCTGTGGGTTCAGGTCTATTTCCGCATGGTGGGGCGAGAAAAGCCAGGACACATCGAGAATGCGCGCAGCGCAATCTTGGGGTTCATCGAAGGTCATACCGTCGCCGAGCTGACCGAAATTGCGAACGAGGTTTACGAAGAGTCGATCGCTGAACGTATCTGGCCGGGCACTCGGACACTTGCTCAGATGCATCTCGACGTCGGGCAGCAAGTCTGGCTGGTCACCGCCGCACCCGTGGAAGTAGCCGGCATCATTGCCGCACGACTGGGACTGACCGGTGCCTTGGGCACCACGGCAGAACACAGTGACGGCATCTATACCGGGCGGCTGAAGGGCCATCTGCTCCACGGCCCGGCCAAAGCTGAGGCCGTACGCGCGCTAGCGCATGAGCACGGGTTTGATCTTGCCCACTGCTTTGCGTACTCGGACTCCTACAACGACCTCCCCATGCTGTCGCTGGTCGGCCACCCGTGCGCGATCAACCCTGACGGCAGGCTGCGGGCGCATGCTGAAGAACAGGACTGGCAGATTCAGGACTACCGAAGCGGGCGCAAGGCGGCGCGGCTCGGGCTGCTGGGCGCTGGAGCGGCGGGTGCAACGGCCGGAGCCGTGGCAACCGGGTTTGCCGTCCGGCGTCGCCTGAGGGGATAGTTCTGCGGCGCACGACACAGCGCACTAGCTCTTCCGGCCCATGACATAGAGCACCAATGTCGCAGCGACGAGATAGGCCAGGTAGCCGAAGAACCCAAGCACGGCCAGGCCCTCGGCGCGACCGGTCCGGTTCCCGAACAGACCCATCAAGATGACGGCCACTGCGAGAAGGGCCAAAGCGCCAGCGCCGACGTACACGAAGCCCCTGAGCTGCTCGTGATCGATCCGCCGCCCAGTATCGGGGCTCGCCTCACTCGAGTCATCGGCGGCGCTCGCTGGGTGGCGCAGCCTGACCACGATGACGGTGAAGCTGGCAAAGGCCAGCAAGATCACCGCGAGGGCCCAGAACACGTGGCACAGATTAGCTGCGCGCCTCAGCCGCTGTTGTGCGTCGCGGGTCTGCACAGCTTGCTGACGGTCTGCATACTTTGCAACGTGTGCAAAGCGGCCGCAACCTACGTTCACGTGGGTTGCGGACACCACGAGTGGACGATGATTCCGCGGACGCCTAGAAGAAAGCGCTCCGCCGCTGCATCAGGAGGGCGTACAGAGTCTGCTGAATCGTCTCACGCACTTGGTCAGTGATGTTGAACACGATCATGGGGTCGTCGGCAGCGCCGGCACCGAGCTCGTCGGTCGCAATCGCCTCGCCGAACTGGATGATCCACTTGCTTGGCAGGGGAATCATGCCGAGGGGGCCAAACCAGGGAAACAGCGGCGTGATCGGGAAGTACGGCAGGCCCAGCATCCGGGCGAGCGCGGGCGCCCTGGCGATCAGCGGGAAGATCTCCTCAGAGCCCACGATCGCGGTCGGGATGATTGGCACCTGGGCACGCAGAGCGGCCGAGACGAACCCTCCGCGGCCGAACCGCTGCAGCTTGTAGCGATCGGCGTATGGCTTGCCGAGGCCCTTGAAACCCTCGGGGAAGACCGCCACCAGCTCGTTGGACGCGAGCAGGCGTTCAGCATCTTCCTGACAGGCCAAGGTGGTACCTGTTTTGCGAGCAAGATCATGTGAGTAGGGCGTCTTGAAGATCAAGTCCGCTCCCAACATCCGGACATGGCGGCCGATCTCGTCATAGACCACCGTGTGCAAGATCATCCCGTCGATCGGCAATGTGCCAGCGTGGTTGGAAACCAGCAGCGCCGAGCCATCAGCGGGAAGGTTCTCTGCCCCTCGGACCTCGACCCGGAACCAGGAATCAGCGAGCCGCCGCAGCAGCGGCAAAAAGATCTTGGTCGTGAACTCGGGGTCGAATCCGAACTCATCGACTGCATAGTCGCCACCAAGGCGCTGACGGATGAAGGCCACCGTCTCATCGAGCGAGTCCTCCCAGTCGACGCCCAGCGTCTGCGCCCAGGAAGCCAGGGTGTGCAGCGGGTCGGCACCGAACCCACCCAGCTGCGTGACGGGAACCGACCTCAGGCTCCGGAGCGATCGCGACGCTAGTCGGCCCAGCTCACCGAATAGAGCGCCAAGCGCTGGGGTCGGGGGAATGTCCTCGGAACCGGGATCGGTGTCACCGACCGTGGGTTCGGATTCGGGCTCCGCAGCAGGACCGGCGCGGCCCGTGCGGCGTCGCGCGCGATCACCCTGGTCACGGCTGCCGAACTGGATGATCTCGGCCTCAGCCATCGCGCACCGCCGCCGTTCTGAGCACCCGGGTCACTGCCTCGAGCGCGCTATCAACCCGTTGAGGGCTCAGCAGACCGACACCGCTGACGTTGACGAACTCCTGCAGCGCGGCACGGCTGGTGAACTTCGGCACGAATCCTGTCTGAGCAGAGAAACGGGAGGTGTCCATGCCACGACCGTAGGTGAGTGCGTCGATCTGGTCGGCGGAGAAGTCCACCAGGCGTGCCTGGCGTACCAGTGTGGCTACCAACGGCGCGGCGGGCCTCGGGACGCCGACGGTTGGCCGACCCATCTTGCGGAGCGCTTGGGAGAGCGTGACGACGTCGGCCGCCGCCACGTTGAAAGTGCCCGGCACGTCACGGCGTGTCACCAGCAGCAAGGCGTCCACAGCATCGTTGGGATGCAGGAACTGGAGCCGGGCATCAAAACCCATGACTCGCGGCACGACCGGGAGCGACAGGTAGCGGGTGACGTGGCTGTCCACGCCTGCGCCCATCAGGTTCGCCAGCCGGAGAGTCGTGACAACCACATCGGGCCGGCGACGGGCCAGTCCGCGGACGTAGCTCTCGATCTCAAGCGAATCCTTGCCGAAGCCCGTACGCGGCTGGACACGCGGTGACATGTCCTCGGTGAACTTGGCCGGGTCTCGCGGGGACGCTCCGTACACCGATATCGAGCTCTGTACGACGAGCTTTCGGAAGCTTTCCGCCCGTTGGCAGGCAGCGAGCAACTGCATCGTGCCGATGACATTGATCTCCTTCATAGAGGAGCGGCCACCGGCGCTATCTGGAGTAGCCACCATTGCAAGATGGACGACAGTGTCGACGCGGCGAGTGGCAATCACCTTGGCGATCACCGGATTGCGAATATCGGCGCGTACGAAATCGGCCGCACCCAGGTGCTGACGAGGCGGGACTACATCGAGCCCGACCACCTCGACATTCTCATCAGTGGCGAGCGAACGGGCGAACCGAGCACCCAGGTCACGCGAGACTCCGGTGACGAGGACGACCCGCTTCGTGGCCATCAAGGTCCAGTCGGGAGGCTACTTGCCCGCGCGGCGGCGCTGGATCCGTGTGCGCTTGAGCAGCTTGCGATGCTTCTTCTTCGCCATCCGCTTGCGACGCTTTTTGATGACCGAACCCACTGTGTAACCTCTCGTTCCCGAGACGTCGCTCCGGTCCCGGACTTGATCACTGCCGGCGACTGTCGCCAGACAACTCCCGAATGCTACCCGGCGGCCCTCACAGATGCGAGTCGGGAGGCTGAGTGGAACCCATAGTCTTCTTCACGAGGACACCCATCGATCGACTTCCGACCCCCGGACACACACCGTGAACAGCTATCTCGACGATTTTTCTCCTGGAAGTGGCTTACGCAGCCGACCTCGGGCTTGGTTGCCGAGCGATGCGCCGATGCTCAGCCTGAATGGTGATTGGAAGTTTCGGTGGTCGCCGGTCGCATATGGCCTTGACGATGCAGCCGCCGATCCTGGTTTTAACGACGCGGCCTGGGACACCATTCCAGTGCCATCGCACTGGGTACTGCCCGGCACATCCGGCAAAGCCCGAGAAGGCAGCTACGGCCGGCCGATCTACACCAACGCGTTGTATCCGTTCCCGATCGATCCACCCCACATCCCCGACGAGAACCCCACCGCTGATCATCGCCGAACGTTCGAGCTGCCGAACTGGTCGGCGGAACGGATTTTGCTTCGCTTTGACGGGGTGGAGTCGGTTTACCGCGTCTGGTTGAACGGCATCGAGATCGGGGTTGGCAAGGGCAGCCGGCTGGCGCAGGAGTTCGACATCACGGAGGTGGTGCGACCAGGCAAGAACGTGATCTTGGTTCGAGTGCATCAGTGGTCGTCGATGAGCTACCTCGAGGATCAAGATCAATGGTGGCTGCCCGGTATCTTTCGCGACGTCACAGTGCTGAGCCGTCCAAGCGGGGCGATAGATGACGTCTGGCTGCGCACCGAGTATGAGGCGGAGGGAACAGGATCGATTCATCCGGAGATCATCGCCTCGGAGCGAGCGTATCCGCTTGTGATCGAGATTGCCGAACTCGGCATCGAGCAGCGCTTCGTACGGCCCAGCGACGTCGCGGCGTTCTCGGTGGGGCAGGTAGAGCCGTGGAGTGCGGAGGTACCCAGGCTCTATGAGGCGCGTGTCAGCTCTCCGGGCGAGACGCTGAGCCCACGGCTGGGTTTTCGGCGGGTCCAAATTGACGGTGATGTCCTCAGCGTCAACTCCAGGCAAGTGATCTTCCGCGGCGTGAACCGGCATGAAGTCCACTCGGTCCGGGGCCGTATGTTCGACGAGCAGTACGCGCGCGCCGACTTGATCATAATGAAGCGGGCCGGCATCAACGCGATCCGCACCAGCCATTATCCGCCGCATCCACGCGTACTTGATCTTGCCGACGAACTCGGCTTCTGGGTGATCGAGGAGTGCGATTACGAGACGCACGGGTTCGAGTTCTGTGGCTGGCAAGGAAATCCGAGTGATGATCCGCGCTGGGCGGACGCCTGCCTGGACCGGATGCAACGTACCGTCGAGCGGGACAAGAACCATCCGTCGGTGATCATCTGGTCCCTCGGCAACGAGGCCGGAACCGGGCGCAACCTCACGCAGATGGCCGACTGGGTGCGACGTCGCGATTCCGGCCGGCCTGTGCACTATGAGGGTGACCACACCTGCGCCTACGCCGACATCTATTCGCGCATGTACCCGAACTACCTGGAGACCGAGGCGATCGGTGGGGAGAGCGGCTTCATTTTCTACCTCAACGGTCCCTCAGACGCCGAGCGAATCCGCAGCAAGCCTTTTGTGATGTGCGAGTACGCGCATGCGATGGGCAACGGCCCAGGAGGTTTGAACATCTATGACGAACTGGCTGAGCGCTATCCCCGGCTGCACGGCGGCTTCGTCTGGGAGTGGCGTGATCATGGGCTGTTGACGCATACGCCAGACGGTGCTGAGTACTACGCCTACGGCGGCGACTTCAGCGAGGTGGTGCACGACGGCAACTTCGTGATGGACGGCATGCTCTTGCCGGACGGTACCCCGACGCCGAGCCTGGCGGAGTTCACGCGGGTGAACCAGCCAATTCTCTTTGACCTCGATGGCGGTGTCGTCACAATCCGCAATCGCTACCACACGCTGTCCACTGAGCATCTCGGCTTTGTCGCTGTCAGAGAGGTGGATGGGCATCCGGTTGCCGAGGAGACGGTCCCGGTGGCGGCGATTCCGCCGGGTCAGCAGGGAACGGTCGCGTTGTCTGAGGAGCTGGTGAGGCATGGTGTCGGCGAGACCTGGCTGACGCTGAGGGCCGAGCTGGTCGCGGCGACCGAGTGGGCCGATCGTGGCCATGAAATAGCCCTCGCCCAGTTCGAGCTGACAAAGCCCGAAACGATCGCCATGCTGCCGGCCTGGCCGGCTCCGCCGACCACAGAGCCGGAGGAGCCGGTGATCTCGCTGGGTCCTGCGCAGTTCGACGCTCACACAGGTCGGCTGCTGCGGCTCTACGGGATGGACGTCGACGGTCCTCGACTGGAGCTTTGGCGTGGACCAACCGATAACGACCGCAGCAGAACCCGAGGCTCCTTTGAGCTGAGTCGTCCCGAGGAGACCCACGGCGAAGGAGTGCCGGGACCATCGTCGGAACAACACTGGCGAGAACGTGGCCTCGACCGGCTCGTGCACCGGCTGGATCGAATCTTCCATGATCATGATCAACTGCTGGCAGTCGTACGAGCCTCGGCCGCCGGGACCAACCTCTTCGTCGACGTGACCTATCACTGGCGGCTAACGGACGGACTTGCCCTCCTGGTGAATGTCGTGCCCTCAGCTGGCCGGGACTGCACGTGGCCGCGCGTCGGCGTACGGTTCGACCTGCCGCGCGAGCTACGGCAGGCACGCTGGTTCGGCACGGGTCCGAATGAGTCCTATCCCGATACGCGGCAGGCAGCGCGGGTCGGCCTTTTCGCAGCCGACATCGACGAGCTCAACGTGGCTTACTCCCGGCCCCAGGAGACGGGACACCGCAGTGAGCTGCGCTCACTGGTGGTATCTGATGGAACGGCCGAGCGGTTACGCGTCACTACGTGGCCGAACTCTGAGCAGCACCGACCTGGCTTCACCCTGAGCGCGTACACGCCGCAGCAGCTCGACCAGGCGCGCCATCCGTACGAGCTTGTTCCCAGCGATCGCGTCTACCTGTTTCTCGATGACGCGGTCCACGGCATTGGCTCGCGCTCCTGTGGCGTGGATGTGCTACCCGACCACGCGCTGTGGCCGGGTCAGCGGCAGTTCGGGCTGGAGTTTCACCAGCCGTAAAGCTCAGCCAGCGCTGAAGTAGGCGTGCTCCAGGTAGGTATTGAGTGCCTTTTCAGTCACTCGAAAGCTGCGGCCGAATTGCACTGCCTCGAGTTGGCCGGAGTGGATCAAGCGATAGACCGACATCTTGGAGAGCCGGAGAATTCCGGCCACCTCGGCGACAGTAAGAAACTTGCCGGCTTGGAGATTGCTGGCCAGCGGAGTCACGCCCCCCGGTGCTGACTCTGCCGACCTCGATTCGTCATTCATCTATGCACTCTCAATCTGCACCTCGTCCGCGCCGGCTTCCCCTCCAGCGTCGTAGGTACTGAAGTGAGAATAGTGGCAAACGATGCTGTTGGTACAGCAGAGACCGAGGAAATCTTCATCGACACGCCGCCGGGACGGTTGACGTCACAGGCTTGGATCAAGACCCAGCTCGGGAAATACCGCCCGTCGCGTTGCGAGGATTGCCTGATCGACACGACTGTGCGGCGCGAAGCCCCCATCGAACGGACGGAAGCTGGCATCGGAGCCATCAGACATGGTGAGCGGCGCTGACTCCCCCACTTCGGCCCGCCAGCTCTCGGGGACGGGCGTGCTCGGGTCGACAGGCTGGCCACTGACGATGGCGAGCAGATGGGTCCAGGCCCGAGGCACCACATTGAGCACCGAGTATCCACCGCCGCCCGTGGACACCCAGCGCCCGGCGCACAGTTCGTCGGCCAAATCCGCCAATGCCAGATACGACGCGCGCTGACCATCGAGGGAAAGGTTGAGGTCGGCCAGCGGATCTTGTCTGTGCGAGTCGCAGCCGTGCTGGGTCACCAGAACAGTCGGCTTGTGCGCTCGAAGGGCGAGCGGCACAACGGCGTGAAATGCCCGAAGCCAGTCCGCGTCGGTGCTACCCGGGGGAAGTGCGACGTTTACCGCGGTGCCTTCGGCTCCCCGTCCGCCGATCTCGTTGGGAAAACCCGTGCCCGGGAACAAGTACGCCGGCGTCTCATGCAGGCTGATCGTCATAACCCGCGGCTCGTCGTAGAAGATCGCTTGTACGCCGTCGCCGTGATGGACGTCTACGTCGACGTAACCCACCCGCTCGCAGCCGTTGTCCAACAGCCAGCGGATGGCTACGGCGACGTCGTTGTAGACGCAGAAGCCGCTGGTATTGCTGGGCATGGCGTGATGCAAGCCTCCGCTGATGTTGCAGGCGCGCTGCACGTCGCCCGTCCAGACCCTGCGAGCCGCTTCGACGCTTGCCATCGTGACCCAGGCGGCGATTTCGTGCATCCCGGGAAAGACCGGGTTGTCGCTCGTTCCGAGCCCATAGCGCTGATTCGGCTCGCCTCGCTGCACCGCGGCGATGTAGTCCGGGGTATGGATGGTCTGCAGTACTGCAAGATCGATTTCGGGCGGTGGCACGATCCGAAGCCGGTCCAGTACGCCAAGTTGCCGGGCCAGCGAGATGGTGTTGGTCACTCGGCCCGGCGCCATTGGGTGATCAGTTCCGAAGTCGTACTTGGTCAGATCGTCAGAGAAGACGAGCAGCCCAGTCATCCGCGGCCGCCCGGGCCCGGCTTGTCCTCTCGGGCGGCGGCGGCAAGATCACGGCTGCGGTCGCGTGCAGCCTCCATGGCACGCAGGAACGCGGCCCGTACCTTGTGATCTTCAAGCTCGCGTACGGCAGCTGCTGTGGTGCCGCCTGGCGAAGTGACGCGCTCGCGCAACACAGTGGGGTGCTCGCCCGTCTCCCGCAGCAACTTGGCTGAGCCGAGCATGGTCTGCACCACCAGTTCGGTGGCGGTGTCACGCGGCAGGCCTAGGTGGACTCCGGCCTCGATCATGGCTTCGACCACGAAGAACAGGTAGGCGGGACCAGTGCCCGAGATTGCCGTCACGGCGTCCTGGTACCGTTCCGGCACGGTGATCACGCGACCAGTCGCCGACAGGATCTCCGTCACCCGATCAAGATGATCTTGAGTACTGTGCGATCCGGGTGAGATCGCGGCCATCCCCTCGTCTACCTGAGCCGGCGTATTCGGCATGACCCGCACCACGGCAACCCCTTCCGGTAAGCGGGACTCGATGAAGGTCGTGTCAATTCCGGCGGCGAGCGACACCACGAGCGTGCCTGGCTTGATCGACTCCGCGATTTCCATGAGCAGGTCGCTCATGTCCTGCGGCTTGACGACCAAGATCACCGTCTCCGCTTCGGCCACGGCCTCGGTGTTCTCCAGCATTTTGATTCCGTACCGAGTGGTCAGCTCAAGCTGTCGCTCCAACCTGCGGTCGGTGGCCACGATCTGATCGGCGTGCCAACCGGCTCGGAGCAGGCCGGAGAGCACGGTCTCGCCCATCACGCCCGCGCCCAGAATGGCCAGCGGATGCCCGCCGGACGTCGAATTCGTTGATGTCACAGGTTTCCAGCCTGCCCGCCGGCAACCAGTTGGCTGCTCACCAGCTCGGCAATCTGCACGGCGTTCAGCGCTGCGCCCTTGCGCAGGTTGTCATTCGAAATGAACATGATCAAACCCTTGCCGGCTGGCGCGGCTTGGTCAGCCCGGATCCGCCCGACGAGACTCGGATCCTGGCCAGCCGCATCGAGCGGTGTCGGTATATCGATCAGCCGGACGCCTGGAGCGCCCGCCAGCAGTTCAGTCGCCTCGTCAGGGCTGAGATCCTCGGCGAACTCTGCATGGATGGCAAGCGAATGCCCAGTGAAGACCGGCACGCGGACGCACGTGCAGGAGACGGGAAGATCGGGGATGTGCAAAATCTTTCGCGACTCATTGCGGAACTTCTGCTCTTCGTCGGTCTCGCCACTGCCGTCCTCGACGAGCGCGCCTGCCAGAGGAAGGACGTTGTACGCGATGGGTCTGAGGTATTTGTTCGGCGCGGGGAAATCAACGGCGTGACCGTCGAAGGCCAGCTCGCTGGCTCGATCGACCACGGCCTTGATCTGGCCATCAAGCTCGTCGACGCCGGCCCCGCCTGATCCTGAGACCGCTTGGTAGGTCGCAACTTGCAGGCGTACGAGACCGGCAGCCCGGTGCAGCGGGGCGAGTACCGGCATGGCCGCCATCGTCGTGCAGTTTGGGTTGGCGATGATGCCCTTAGGAGGGCGGATCGCGTCCTCTGGGTTGACCTCGGAAACCACCAATGGAACGTCCGGGTCCATCCGCCAAGCGGAGGAGTTGTCGATCACAATGGCGCCGACTGCCGCCACCTTGGGCGCCGCGACAAGTGAGGCCGCCTTGCCGTTGGAGAAGAGCGCGAGGTCGAGGCCGCTGAAGTCTGCAGTGGCGGTGTCCTCGACGACAATCTCGTCATTTCCCCATGGGAGACGTCGGCCCGCTGATCGGGCCGAGGCGAAGAACCGCACCTCGTTGATCGGGAACGGGCGCTGCTCGAGCAGCCTCCGCATCACACCGCCCACCTGACCGGTGGCGCCAAAGACCCCAATATGCATGACGCCAAGCCTAAGTCCTGCGCGTAAACCGGCCTCTCTATTCCAGAGATGGGCTCGCTTCCTGCGGATTCGAGACAACCCCAGCTCGCCGCGGTTCTTCATGCGGCGTCGGGTGTTCGTCTGCGGCGTCGGGGGTGTTGTTGGCGTTGGGCGTGGAGGCGTCGGATGCGGGCGTTGATTTGGGGTCTCTGTTGTTGGTCGATCCACCACGGCGGTATCCATTCCGGCAGACCGTCGGTGTTGATGCGGCAGGTCCAGCCTTTTTGCAGGAAGTGGGTGTGGTGGTATCGGCATA
>Ga0307302_10000072_pt1 | contig 40082 bp, 35 predicted proteins | sample ER_DNA_183_FD_194490 | JGI IMG/M metagenome (GOLD analysis project Ga0307302, IMG submission 194490) | Bulk soil microbial communities from the East River watershed near Crested Butte, Colorado, United States - ER_DNA_183 | ecosystem: Environmental > Terrestrial > Soil > Floodplain | place...
TGATGTTGACTGTCGACTTGCTCTCAGCCCCATTGGTCAGACGCTTCACGTACGTATCGCGCTCTTTCTCGTCGTAGGCGTAGAACTCTTCCTTGCCCTTCGAGACACGAAACAATGGTGGCTGCGCGATGTAGATGTACCCCGCGTGGATCAGCTGCTGCATTTCTTTATAGAAGAACGTGAGCAGTAGTGTGCGAATGTGGGCGCCGTCCACGTCCGCGTCGGTCATGATGATGATCTTGTGGTAGCGTGCCTCATCGACTTTGAAGTCGTCGCCCACGCCGGTGCCGATCGCCGTGATCATGGTGCGGATTTCTTCGTTGGACAGAATCTTGTCGATGCGCGCCTTCTGCACGTTCAGGATCTTGCCGCGCAGCGGCAGGATCGCCTGATAACTGCGGTCCCGGCCCATTTTGGCGGACCCACCCGCCGAGTCGCCCTCGACGAGATAGATCTCGCACAGCTTGGGATCGGTGAGCGAGCAGTCGGCGAGCTTGCCGGGCAGCAGACCGGCGTCGAGCCCGCTCTTTTTGCGCACCAGCTCGCGCGCCTTGCGGGCGGCCTCGCGGGCCCGTGCCGCGCTCACCGCCTTCGCGATGATGGAGCGGGCGACGCTCGGATTCTTGTCGAAAAACGCTCCCAACGCATCGTTGACGACGGTTTTGACGATGCCTTCGACTTCCGAGTTGCCGAGTTTGGTCTTGGTTTGACCTTCGAACTGCGGCTGCTTGACCTTGATGCTGAGCACGCAGTTCAACCCCTCACGCACGTCGTCACCCGACAGCGTGAACTCTTCCTTCTTCAGGGCGCCGTCCTGCTTGGCCCACTCGTTGATCGTGCGGGTCAGCGCCGATTTGAAGCCGGTGAGATGCGTGCCGCCTTCGTGCGTGTTGATGTTGTTCACGAAGGTGAACGTGTTCTCGCTGTACTGATCGTCGTACTGGACCGCGCCCTCGACCTCGACGTCTTCGCGTGACGCCTCGAAGGTGATCGCCTTGGGATGCAACGCACGCCGGTTGCCGACGATCCACTTTACGAATTCCGACAGCCCGCCCTTGTAGTAGAAGGTCTCTTCCTTTGTGCTGCCCTTGCGCTCGTCCTTGAGCACGATGGTCAGCGCCTTGTTCAGAAAGGCGAGCTCGCGGAGGCGATTGGCGATCGTGGCGTAATCGAAGCGCGTCTCGGTGAAAATCTGTGTGTCGGGTTTGAACCAGACCGTCGTGCCCGTGCCTTTGGCCTTGCCGACCACCTCGAGCTTCTTCTTGGTGTCGCCGCGTTCGAACGCCATGTGATGGCGCTTGCCGTCGCGGTCCACCCACACCTCGAGCTTCTCGGACAGTGCGTTCACGACTGAGACGCCGACGCCGTGCAATCCGCCCGACACCTTGTAGCTGCTCTTGTCGAACTTGCCGCCGGCATGCAGCACGGTGAGCGCCACTTCGACGCCGGGCTTCTTCTCGGTCTTGTGAATGTCGACGGGAATGCCGCGCCCGTTGTCCACGACGGTGACGGCATTGTCAGCATGAATCGTGACGGAGATCTCGGTGCAGTAACCGGCGAGCGCCTCGTCCACCGAGTTGTCCACCACTTCGTAGACGAGATGGTGCAGACCACGGGCGGAGACCGAGCCGATGTACATCGCCGGACGTCGCCGGACCGCTTCCAGACCCTTGAGGACCTGGATGGAGTCGGCCTGATAACCGCCGTTGCCTTTTTCTTTCTTGGGGGCAGCGGGTTTCTTCTTAGGCATCAAAATCCTAGCGTGAAAGGAGCCAGCGTATCGTCGTAATGCGCCCGGCACCGCGTCCCGCGTTGACGCGGGCCATGATGTCGGGGGTCATGAGCTGCAGCTCGTTCATCCACGAGCTGGTCGCCACGCGCACGAACAGCACACCGTCGGGCGTGATGCTCTCAGGCGTGGCGACGGCCGCGATCTGAGGCCCAACAAGCCTCGGCCAATCGGGAATCATCTGCGCCTGACCCACGCGGCGCGCCAAACCGGCCCGTTTCAGGTAGCCTTCGAGCGCCTCGGCGACTGCAACAGGACGGCTTTTTTGGGGGCGATTGGGACGATCAGTCACAGCCTTAAAAATACACGGAAGTCATTGTCCTGTCAACAGTTAAGGCTGTGGCGGAAGTTACGGTACAGTCACGACGTAGGTGTCCCGCTGGGCCTCAAAACCCGCCGCATCCCGTGCCCTGAGCGACATCGGAATCTGCGTGCCCGGCTGGGTGCCGGACGGGATGATCAGCCTGTAACGCGCGCTGATGACCTGGCTGAGGCCCCCGTCGTCCGCCCATTCCAGCGATCCCGCTGCTACCCACACCGAATCGATGCCGTCGGCGTCCTGGGCGAGAACCATTCCGGCAATCGTGTCGGCACGGCTCGAAGTGACCGTGGTGTCGTCGATCGTGAAAGAGAGCTGTGGAGGGCCGGGACGCTCCCGCTCACCGAGACACGCGGTGGCGAACAGCAGGGCTAGCGCCCCTGGAATTTTGCCGAGCGCTTTTCGAGAAATGCGGTCAGTCCCTCTTTCGTGTCCTGGGTGGCGGCCAGAAGTCCGAAGTGATTCGCCTCGAGCAGCAGCCCTTCGTCGAGTGTCATCTCCAGGCCTTGATCGACAGCTTCCATGGCGAGACGCACCGCCAGCGGGCCCATCGCGAGGATACCCCGCATCATCTTCTCGGATTCCGCGAGCAGATCGGCGGCCGGCACCACCTTGTTGACGAGCCCGATCCGGTAGGCTTCCTGGGCGTCGATCATTTCCCCGGTAAGAATCAGTTGTAGTGCCACGCCTTTGCCCACCAGCCGAGGGAGGCGCTGCGTGCCGCCGTAGCCGGGCGCGATTCCCAGTTTCACCTCGGGCTGTCCGAACTTCGCGTTCTCGCTGGCGATACGGATGTGGCATGCCATCGCCAGCTCGCAGCCGCCGCCGAGTGCGAAGCCGTTGATCGCGGCGATGACCGGCTTGCCGCACGTCTCGAGTCGCCGCAGCACGCCCTGCCCGCGTTGCGCGCGCGCTTTGCCGTCGAAGGGCCCCTGCCGCGCGAGATCGCCGATATCCGCGCCCGCGACGAACGATTTCGGGCCCGCACCCGTGAGAATCGCCCCCCGGATCTCCGGCTCGGTCGCGATGCTTTCGGCGGCCTTACCGAGCTCCAGCATCACTTGATCGTTCAACGCATTCAGCTTGTCGGGACGATTCACGGTTACGAAGGCGATGCCGTCTTTGGTCTCGAACAGCAGCGTTTGGTAGGTCATGCGGGAATCCTAAGACGAGGACATGCAAAAGCTAGACGCCTAGTCTTTGCAGGTCCGCGCTTTAGTTTCTGCTCGTGCCTATTCAAGCAATATCATGGTCGCCCAGCGGTGCCGTGCGCATCATCGATCAGCGCGCCCTCCCGGAAGCAGAGATTACACGCGATCTCGAGAGCGCCGAGTCGGTCGGGGAGGCGATCCGGCAGCTGCAGGTGCGCGGCGCGCCGCTGATCGGCATCGCCGCTGCGATGGGCCTCGTCGTCGGCACACGCGACATCCGGACCGCCCCTCGAAGCGAGTTCCTCGCGCGCGTCGCGCAGCTCTCCGATCTGCTCGCCAACACGCGGCCGACGGCGATCAATCTGCGGTGGGCGTTGCATCGGATGGCGGGTGTGGCGCAATCGACGCTCGGCGATGGTGCGGCGGTGTGGGAGCGACTGCATGCGGAGGCGACAGCCATCTGGGAAGAAGATCGCGCAATGTGCCGCACCATCGGTGAGCATGGTCTCACGATTCTCCCCGATGGGGCAAATGTCCTGACGCACTGCAATACTGGCGCTCTGGCAACCGGCGGGATTGGGACGGCGCTCGCCCCGATTTATCTGGCGCACGAGCGGGGCCGCAAGGTACATGTCTACGTAGACGAGACACGGCCCCTGCTCCAGGGCTCGCGCCTCACGATGTGGGAGCTGGTGCACGCCGGGATCCCGTGCACGTTGATCACTGACGCCGCCGCCGCAACCCTGATGCGGCAGGCCAAGGTGGACGTCGTACTCGTCGGGGCCGACCGGATCTGCGCCAATGGCGATTTCGCGAACAAGATCGGCACGTATGGCCTGGCGGTGGTGGCACGCCACCATGGCGTGCCGTTCTATTGCGCCGCGCCCTGGTCCACCGTCGATTCCTCTCTGCCCGACGGCGATCTCATCCCGATCGAGCAGCGCGCGCCGGCAGAGGTGACGGTCATGGCGGGCCGTCCTATCGCACCCGAGGGAGCGGCGGTGTTGAATCCGGCTTTCGATGTCACACCGGCGCGCTACGTGACCGGCTTCATCACCGATCGCGGCCTTGTCCAACCCCCGTTCTCGGAGTCTGCCCCATGACGGCTGTCCTCGCGCTCGATCAGGGAACCACCGGCTCAACCGCGCTTGTCCTGAGCGACGCAGGCCGCGTGCTCGGCCGCGGCTATCGTGAGTTCACCCAGCACTTCCCATCGCCCGGAGAGGTCGAGCACGACGCCGAGGAGATCCTGCGCGTCACTGTCGAGGCGGCGCGGGAAGCGATCCGCCAGGCCGGCGTAACCCCCGATGCCATCGGCATCACGAACCAGCGCGAGACGGTGTGCGCCTGGGAGCGCGAGAGCGGCCGGCCTGTCCATCGCGCGATCGTCTGGCAGGATCGCCGCACCGCGGCACGCTGCGCGCAGCTCGAAAAGCAAAAGAAGGGCGCGCTCGTCCGCTCGCGCACCGGTCTCGTGCTCGATCCCTATTTCTCCGCGACCAAGATCGAGTGGCTGCTCGAGCACGTGAAGGGATTGCGCAAGCGCGCCAGGGACGGCGACGTCGTGTTCGGCACGATCGACACGTGGCTGATCTACCGGCTCACGAACGGCAAAACTTTCGCAACCGATCACACCAACGCGTCGCGCACCATGCTGTACGACATCGGCAAGCGCGGATGGGATAAGGATCTGCTGAAACTGTTCGGGGTGCCGCGCGACGCCCTGCCCGAAGTACGCAATTCGAGCGGCGACTTCGGAACGGCAGCGGCGGAGCATTTCGGCACCGAGCTGCCGATCAGCGGCGTAGCGGGAGATCAGCAGGCCGCGCTGTTCGGTCAGGGCTGCTGGCAACCCGGAAAGGCGAAGAACACCTATGGCACCGGCGCGTTTCTGCTGCTCAACACCGGGAAGCGCCGCGCCAACTCCAAGCGCGGTCTGCTCACGACGCTCGCCTGTGGTCCGCGCGGCGAGCCGGTGTTCGCGCTCGAGGGCAGCGTCTTCATCGCCGGCGCGGCGATGCAGTGGCTGCGCGACGGACTGGGAATCATCACGCGCGCCGCCGAATCGGACCCAATGGCGCGGAGCGTCGACGATACGGGTGGTGTGTACTTCGTCCCCGCGTTCGTTGGATTAGGCGCTCCGCACTGGGAGCCAAATGCCCGCGGTACGATCGTCGGCCTCACGCGCGGCAGCAGCCGCGCGCATCTCGTCCGCGCCGCGCTCGAGGCGATGGCGTTCAGCACGAAAGACGTGCTCGACGCGATGCAGGCCGACGCCAAGCTCAAACTTTCCAGCCTGCTCGTGGACGGCGGCGCTGCCGCCAACGACTGGCTCATGCAGTTCCAGGCCGACGTGCTGGGCGTGACCGTGGCGCGGCCGGATCTTGTCGAGACGACCGCGCTCGGCGCCGCGGGACTCGCCGGCCTCGGCGCTGGGCTCTGGAAAACCGCCGACGACTTCCTCGCCGGCCGTCTGTTCACGAAGTTCGCGCCAAGTGCGGGGCGGCGGGCCGTGCAGGCGCGCGCCGCCGAATGGCACCGCGCCGTCCAGACGGCGTTGCACTGGGCCGGATGAAGCGGCATCCTACCTGGAGCAGTGTGGTGGGCGTTACAACCTGCCGAGAACGGGGTGGTATAATTCAGACATGAAGGCTGGCACGAAGTTCGCTCTCGGCGCGGTGCTGATCGTCGGCTCGGTCGGGTACCTCATGGCGGCCGGAATCCGGCAGACCGGGCAGTATTTCCTCACGCCCAGCGAGCTGGCGCAGCGCGTCTCGGCCGATCCGTCGTTCTATGATCTCGGTCTGAAAGTCGGCGCGCGCGTCGTACCCGGCACGGTGTCCAAAGAGACCGCGACCCAGACGCTGCGCTTTCACATTACGGACGGGACGGTCAACTACCCCGTCATCTTCAAAGGCCTGCCTCCCGATACCTTCACCGACTCGGTCGAGGTCGTCGTCGAAGGGCGACTCCAAAAAGACGGTGTGATCCACGCGACCAACGTGCTCGCCAAGTGCGGGTCGCGCTACGAAGCCGTTCCCAAGGCGTAAATGGGCCTGCTCGGCCATCTCTCCCTGTGGCTCGCCTTCCTGGTCGGCCTGTGGGGAGCGATCACCGGATTCGTCGGCGGCGCGCAGCAGCGCCCCGACCTGCAGCAAAGCGCGCGCAACGCGACGTTAGCGCTGTTCGGCGCGCTGCTCGTCGCGGTGATCTCGCTCGAAGTCGCAATCTTCCGTCACGATTTCAGTCTCCAGTACGTCGCGTCTCGCACCAGCCGCAATCTCCCGACGTTCTATCTGTGGTCCGCGCTGTACTCGGGACAGGAGGGCAGCCTGCTCTTTTGGGCGGCGGTCCTCAGTCTGTTCGGCGCAATGACGCAGCTGCTCACCAGCCGGCGGCACCGCGCGTACCTGCCGTATGTCGCCGCGATCACCTCGCTGGTCGCCACGTTTTTCGTGAGCGTGATGCTCTTCGCCCCGGCCAATCCGTTCCAGCGGGCGGCGTTCACGCCGCTGGACGGCTCGGGCATGAACCCACAGCTGCAGAACCCCGGGATGGTCTTCCATCCCCCAATGCTGTACCTCGGCTATATCTCGATCACGATCCCCTTTGCATTCGCGATGGCGGCGCTGCTCACGAAGAAGCTCGACGCCGACTGGTTGGTGGCGGTACGCAAATGGACGATCGTCTCGTGGCTGTTCCTCAGCATTGGCCTGCTCATCGGCATGTGGTGGGCGTATGTCGAGCTGGGCTGGGGCGGCTATTGGGCGTGGGACCCGGTGGAAAACGCGGCGCTGTTGCCGTGGCTGGTCATGACGGCCTTCCTGCATTCCGTCATGATTCAGGAAAAGCGCGGCATGCTGAAGAAATGGAACCTCGCGCTCGTCATCGGCGCCTGGCTGCTGTCGATCTTCGGGACGTTTCTCACGCGGTCCGGCGTGATCGCGAGTGTGCACTCGTTCACCCAATCGCCGGTCGGCTACTTCTTCCTCGCATTCCTGGTCGCGGCCGCGATCGCCAGCGCCATCGTGTACATCAACCGGTTACCCCTGCTCGAGGCCGAGGCAACGCTCGAGTCGGTCGTCAGCCGCGAAGCAAGCTTTCTCTTCAACAATCTGCTCCTCATCGGCCTCGCGTTTTCGGTGCTGTGGGGCACGCTGTACCCGATCATTTCCGAATGGGTACAGGGGGTCAAGGTCACGTACGGCCCGCCGACCTTCAACTTCGTCAACATCCCGCTCGGCCTGGTGCTCCTGCTCCTGACGGGCATCGGTCCCCTCATTGCCTGGCGCCGGGCGTCGACCGCGAATCTTCGCCGGCAGTTCGCGGTGCCGGTCACTGTCGGCGTGTTTGCGCTCCTGATATTGCTCGTCGCCGGAATGCGTGACCTGGGTCCGCTGCTCGCATTCAGCTTCGGGGCGTTCGTGTTCGGGACGGTCTTTCAGGAATTCGCGCGCGGCGCGCGCGCGCGGCACCGGCAATACGGCGAGTCCACGGTGTTCGCCGTCGTCCAGTTGCTGTCGCGCAATCGACGCCGCTACGGCGGCTACATCGTGCACATCGCGATCGTGCTGCTCTTCGTCGGCTTCGCCGGCATGGCGTTCAAGACCGAAACCGAGGCAACGCTCCGTCCCGGTGAATCGGCCGAGCTCAGGGGCAGTGACGGCCACGTGTACACGTTCACGCACCTGGGCATCTCGCAATACAACGCGCTCAATCGACAGGTCACTGCGGCGCTCCTCGATGTACGCCGCGACGGCAAGGACATCGGTCGCCTCCGCACCGAAAAGCGCCAGCATGTCGATGCCCTCGGCAATAACACGTTTGAGCCGTCCACAGAGGTCGGCATCATGAGCGGGCTGCGCGTGGATCTGTACATCGTGCTCGCTGGTCTGGTGAACGGCACGGAGCAGGCGGTGTTCCGCTTTACGATCAATCCGCTCGTCTGGTGGGTGTGGTTCGGCGGCTTCGTGCTGGTGATCGGGGGCCTGATCGTGCTGTGGCCCGGAGGCACCGCGGTAGCGGTGAGAGGATCGACGGCCTCATCGGTCCAAGCGGGATATGCCGTGAAACTGGAGGCAGAGCGGTGAGCGATCGTCTGAGTCGCAGAGGATTTTTCGCGGTCACCGCTGCCGCCGCCGGCGCAATCATCCAGGATACGGTGCGCGCGGGTCGAGTCTATGATCCGCTGCGGGCTGGCCGCCCGAAAGAGCCCATCACGGCCCTCGACACCGACGCCGGCATACAGGCGATCGAAAAAAAGCTTCGCTGCAGCTGCGGCTGCGGCCTCGACATTTATACCTGTCGTACGACCGACTTCCAGTGCACATACAGTCCGGCGTTGCATAAGGACGTCCTCCGGCTCGCGGGGCAGGGGAAGACGGCGCAACAAATCCTCGAGGAGTTCGTGAAGCAATACGGTCAGGTGGCCTTGATGTCGCCGCCCAGGGAGGGCTTCAACCTCGCCGGCTACTTCCTCCCCGGTTTCGCGATCCTTGTCGCCGCTGTCTTCCTGGCGCTGACGCTCCGCAGGTGGACACGAGAAGCCGGCGCGGCCGCTCCGGCGACTCCCGCAACGCTGTCGAATGCCACACCGGACGAGCTCGAGCGCCTGCGCCGCGAGCTCGACCGGCTCCCCGGCTGAGCCGGGTTCCCCGATGCTCGAGCTGATTCTTGGCATCCTGCTGGCCGCGGGGGCGACGTACTTCGTCCTGCTGCCGATTCTCCGGCCACCGGTCGAATCGCCGGGTGGGGAGGCGGCCGGTGACGAAGGGGATGACCCCGCCGATGACATGAGCCCACAGACGGTCGCGCTCCGCGCGCTGAAAGAAATCGAGTTCGATCGTGCCACTGGGAAACTATCCGATGCTGACTACGAGCAATTAAAGGCCAAGTACACGGAGCAAGCACTGATTGCGTTGCGAGGTGCAGGTGCTCTAACCCCGGGCGCAAGCCCGGGGATTCCTGAACCCCGGGCTGTCGCCCGGGGTCAGAAAACCACAGGCCTGACCTGTCCGGAACATGGGGTACGACCGGAGCCCGAGGCCGTGTTTTGCTCGGAATGCGGAAAGAGGTTGGGATCGGCTCCCGGTTACTGCGCGCGCTGTGGCACGGCGCTCGAGGATGATGCCCGCTATTGCAATCGCTGTGGAGCCCGAGTCGCCGCCTGACTCTTGCGTTTTTCAGTCCCGTTTCCTATCAGTCTGCATCCCCGAACTCTGGAGTGCGTCGTGAACCGATGGGTCTCGCGATTGTTGGTTGTGCTGCTGCTGGTGGCGGTGACAGCGTCGACGGCGGATGCGCAGCGGCGGTCGCGCCGGCGTGCGATCGTGACACAGTCCGGTCCCACGTACGGCGCCCACGTCGGCTACAACTTCGACGTCGACGACCTGCTCCTCGGCGCGCAGCTGTCCTGGCCGATCACGCCCGATCTCGCGCTCTATCCCACATTCGACTACTACCTCGTGAGCGGCGGATCGCTCTGGGCGTTGAATTTCGACCTGAAGTACCGGCCGCCCACCCGCTACGGCGCGTGGTACGTCGGCGGCGGACTGAACTGGTCGCACACGAGCGGCGGCGGGACTAGCGGTAGCGACACGAATCTCAATCTGCTCACGGGACTCGAGGGCCGGCGCGGGCGCACGCGGCCCTACGTCGAGGGCAAATTCATCCTCGGCAACGGCAGCTCGTTCCAAATTGTTGGAGGAGTCAGCTGGCGCTAGGCTAGAACTCGAACGTCTCCATCTTTCGTCGTGCCATCCGCAGGGGAACGACTATGGCCGCCGCGCACAACGCGGCGGCCACCCCGAACCAGAGAAACATCCACGCATCGATGACGACGGGCCGCCCCTCGTAGACGGCCCGGACATACTGGTACACTGCCTGCCAGAGCGAGACGATCACGCCGGCCAGCAATGCAATCGTCGCCATCATGAACACGAGCCCGCCGAACGATGTGGGAATCTGCGCGGCGTTCTCCGTTTCGAACTGGGGATAGAGCGTCCCGAACGTCAGGGCCAGGGCGGAGATCGCGAGCGTCAGTCCCGTCATGGTTGCCAGACCCATGATCATCATGAAAGGCGTCACCTCCAGGAGCGCATTGGTCAGGCCGGTCAGAATGAGTCCGAGCACCAGCAATGGCACCGTGCCGACCCAGTACTTGGACCACAGCAGCGCCCGCAGGTCGAGCGGTGAGGAGCGCAACAGCCACATCTGCCGGCCCTCCAGCGATACGGCGGGGAAAATGAAGCGTGCCGCGATCGAGGCAAGCACAAAGCCGGCGAGCCCCAGATTCAGGAACGACACCAGATTGACGTAGAAGAATCCGACCGGCTCGCCGCGATGCAGCGGCAGCGCCTGAATATTGAAGAGATAGACGACGACGAGGACCGCGAGGAGGATCAGCTGGCTCCATTGCGTCGTGTCGCGGAAGAAGAGCTTGATGTCCTTGAGGACGAACTCGCGCTTCGCGACAGGCAGCCAGCCGAGCAGCGACCCCACCGTCCAACGCCACAAGCCGCCCCGAATGAATCGCTCCGCGCCCTCCTGCGCCTTCGTGAACCCCTGCGCGTAGAGTGCGCGGTGCAGCACGGCGCCGAGCGTGACGAAGGCGGCCGCGGTGGTCCAGAGCAGGACGAGAGGGAACGGATCCAGCTCGTGTCGTAGGAATCCCATGATTGCCTGCGACGCCCATTCGCTCGGCAGGAAGGGCGACGTCGGGCCGCGCAGCAGAATGACGAAGTCCAGGAGGTTGCGGAATCCTTCAGGGCGGGCCAGTTGCTCGGGTCGGATGACGCGGAACAGCAGGATCACGCCGCCGGCCGCTCCAAGCGCGATGATCGACAACAAATCGCGCGTGCGTCGCGCAGGGAAAATGTTGACGAGCACCAGCGTGACCGCACTGCCGAGCACCGCCGGCAGGATCAGCATCGGCACGATGGCGACGATCGCGTAGAGCGCGAACAGCACACCGCCCTTAAAGACGACGCCATACGCGGCCAGGATCGGTACCGCCATCAGCGCCACCATCCAGGACGAGTGCAGCAGTGTCTCCCCCAGTTTCGCGAGGTACAGGCGCAGCCAATCGACCGGCGCCGAGACGAGGAGATCGAGGTCCTTGGCGAGGAAAAAGCTCGACAGCGCCGTGATGACGTTGGAGAGCACCAGGATCGAGATAAACGACAGGAGGATGAGTCCGAGGATCTTTCCGGGAATCAGCGGTCCGAGCTCCTCGACTGCACGCAAGCTCTTCAAGATCTTGTACAGCACACCGAAGACGCCCGCCCAGAACAAGCCTCCGACGATCGCGAGGATCACGAGCTTGCCGGTGCCGCCGCTGGCGCGCTCCTCACGCAGCCGCTGCAGCGCGGTCCGCCATTTGGGCTGGAGCACATGCGCGAGCGACGGCTGCTTCATCGTCCCAGCACCTCGACGAGCTCCCGCACCTGGGCTCCGCCCGTGAGCTTGAGGAAGAGCTCCTCGAGACTCGCGTCCCCGGCCTGATGCTGCCGGCGGACATCGCTCACCGTGCCGGCGGCGACGATCTTGCCGTGCTGGATGATCGCGATCTGGTCGCACATTGCTTCGGCGACCTCGAGCGTGTGGGTGCTCATCAAGACGGTGCCGCCGCGCTCGACGAACTGCCGGAAGATGTCCTTCAGCAGGCGAGCGGCTTTGGGGTCGAGCCCCACCATCGGTTCGTCGACGACGATGCACTCGGGCCGGTGAATCAACGCGCTCGAGATGATCAGCTTCTGCCGCATCCCGTGGCTGTACGCCTCGACCAGCTCGTCCTTCCAGCTCGTCAGCTCGAACACTTCGAGGAGTTCCGCGATGCGGCGCTCGACGCTGTCGCCTTCCTGCCCGTACAATCCGGCGACGAACCGGAGAAACTCCGCGCCGGTGAGCTTGTCGTATACGAAGGGGCGGTCAGGGATGAACCCGAGCCGCATCTTGGCCGACAGCGGATTGATGTGGACGTCGTCGCCGCCCAGCAGCACGCGGCCCTGCGTGGGCCGCAGGATCCCGGCGATCATCCGGAGCGTCGTCGTCTTGCCGGCCCCGTTCGGCCCAAGGCAGCCGAAGAGGACGCCGCGCGGCACGTGCAGGCTGATGTCGTCCACCGCGACGAAGCTGCCGTAGAGCTTGGTCAGGTTCTCCAGGCGGATCATAGTACCTCGAGCTTCAGCCGGCCGATCAGCGGGACGAGCTCGACTTGCCGCGCGAGCCCCCCGATGGCGATCGGCACATGCGCGGCGTCGGCGGGGAATTGGTCGAATGTGGGGTCCACCGCGACCCAGTCGGTGAGGTAGACCTCGGCCCAGGCGTGATAGTAGAACCGGCCGTTCATGTAGATCAGTCCTGCGACGGTGCGGGCCGGCAATCCGGTCGAGCGCGCGAGCGCGACGAACAGCGTGGCTGCCTCATTGCAATCGCCACGGGCGGTCTCGAGCACCTTCTCGGCGCTGGGGACGCTCCCCGCCCGCGGAATCGTGCGGCGCAGCGTCCCGTGGACCCAATGGGTGAGCAGCTCCGCGACACGTGCCGGGCTGCGCTCGCGGTCGATGATGCGGCGTGCCTGCGCGGCGATCCGCGGGTCGTGACTCTGAATCAGCGGTTCCGGTGTGAGCCACCGCGCGAGCGCCGTATCGCGCGACGGGAGCCGATACGGCGCGGCGTGCGCTTGCAGCGCACCGGCCTGCACCAGCTCGAGCGTGTCTCTCCCGTTTCGACGGAGGCGCAGCCGCGCCCGCTCGCGGGGAACGCCGCGCAGGCCGGCCACCAGCGCCGTCACCGGCACGATCTCCCCGGGACCGGGTGCGGCGCTGGCGCGCGCGACGCGGGCCGTGTCGCGGTGCTTGAAGTTCTCGTAGACGATCTCGAACGCCGCCCGCTCCATCGCGAATCCCTGGTCGCCGGCGCCGGCGATGGAGCTGAGCACAACGCGTCCCTGCGCATCGATCCAGCTGCTCGTGGGAACGCCGTTCGCGTCGTGGTCGATGCGGAACGCGCGCACGGTGTCGAAGTGCTCGGGCACCCAGGTCATCGTCGTCGAATCGAGGTCGGCGCTGTCGGAGACGACCAGCGTCGATTCCGCCGCCATGCGGGCGGTGACATCCCGGCCGCTGAGGAGCAGCGGGTCGAACAGCCGCGCGGTATACGAGCGCCCCGAGCGCAGCTCACCGCCGAAGGCGAGCCGCAACGGCAGCAACGTCGGCAGCGTGATCGGGCCCCGGAGGGGGATCCGCGTCATCTGCGAGTCGCCTTCAGAGACGATGGCGACGGACAAGACGGTGTCACCGATGACACGGCCGTGTGCCGCGAATTGTCCCAGATCACCGTCGAACGTCGTTTCAACGGTCTCCAGGCGCAGGGCCCGCGACAACATCGTGATGGTGCGCGCCGTGGTGCGATGCAGCGTGCCGAGCGCCGCGACGTCGAGCACGAAGACGTTTTCCACCCGTATCGCCCCCGGGAGCGTGTCGATCGTCGTCGAGGAATAGCCGACCTGTTGGCCGCCGACCGCGAGCCGATAGAACAGCCCTCCCGGGGCCACGGCCATCGCGGCGGCGGCGAGCCGCGCGCCAGTAGGGCGGAATACCTCTCGCTTGACGAGCCACCCCAGCGACGCAGCCCAGGCGGCGAGGACGGCAATCACCCAGCGGCGCCGATTCACGCGACCGCCCGCTGCAGCGCCGCTTCGAACACTTGCTGATCTTCCGGCCGCTCGACCACGAACGACACGCTCTCGGGGAACTGCGCGCTCCCGCGGTGCGCGTGCAGCACCGTCGCCATGATTTCGGCGGAATCCTCGAGCGTCAGATTGCCGGCACCCGTGCCCAGCGGCGGCGCGCTCAGGTGCGCGAACTGCCACTCCTGCGCCTGATGCAGCGTGGCCAGCCAGGCGCGGGCGACGTTGCCGCGCGTGACCGGCTCGGTCTCGCTGCGAATGATGGCGTGGATGACGAATTCCGCGGGGAGATCGCCGCCGGCGGCGGTCACGACCGCGCCCCCAACCGCGAGCTCGCGGTTCAGGCGGATGCGGCTTTGGAAGTCTTGTCCGCCGAGGATTTCCAGGCGGCGCAGCGCGGCGGCTGTCGGGTCGAGACGAGTCGTGGCGGGACGGACGATAGCATCAGCAGCGAACGTCGCGAGATCGTCCACGACTACGCGAATCACCTACCCGTCATTTCCCGGGAGCGGCGGTACATCGCGGTCGCTTCGTCCGGGCGATTCAACCGGTCGAGCACCTTGCCGATGCCGTACAGCGCCTTCGGGTTCGCGGGCTGCAGCTCGATCGCTTTCTCGTATGCCGCCAGCGCACCGGTCAGATCGTCCGTGTGGTTGAGCGCTTCGCCGAGGTAGTACCAGGCCGCCGCGCGTCCGGGCTCGACGTCGACCGCGCGCTTCAGCTGGTCGGTTCCCTCGCGCCACATGCCGCGACGCGTGAGGACGATACCGAGGTTGAACAGCGCTTCGACGTTGTTTGGGTCGGCACGGAGCAGCCGCTGCAAGTCGCGCTGCGCGGCGGCATAGCGCACCGTGGCGCCGAGGATCGCGGCGCGATTCAACAGCAACGCGGGATTGTCGGGCTCGCTTTCGAGCGCCCGATCCAGCTCCGCCAGCGCGCCGTCGCGGTCGCCGCGCGCGTCGAGGATCAACGCCAGGTTGTTGCGTGCTTTCACATGCTTAGGATCGCGCGCCAGCAGATCGCGATACGACGCCGCGGCCCGTTCCGGCTCACCTCGCTCTGTGGCTTCCCGAGCCGAGATATAGAGGGGGTCTTCTGCCGGAACGCTGGTCGACTCGGTCACCGGGGGCGGTGTTGGTGGAGGTTCTGGAGGTCGTGGAGGTTCTGATGGGTCGCCGCCGTCCAGCTTCGCCTTGATGTCCGTAGGTCCAGGAGTCGCGGCATGTTGCGCGATGCGGAGCGGGGGTGGCTGCTGGTCGCGCGCGACGTCGTTCGGTGAGGCGATCGCCCCGGTCTGGGTGAGCGATTCCGCCTCCTCGATCAACTCCGCCGCCACCCGTGCCCGCTCCTGCGAGGTCTGCCAGCGGCGCTCGCGCTTGGGGCCTTGGCCCTGGGGTGCGGGGGGGCCGGCTCGGTTCATATACGCACCTGCGCGTCTGGGGTCATGAGGGATGCTAACCTAGGAAACTGGTAAGCTAACGGCAAGAGAAAAAGAAAGGGCGGTAGGGGGCGGTAAAGGGGCGGTAAAAGGGGCGGTAAAAGGGGCGGTACCGCCTCCTACCGCCTCCTACCGCCACCGAAGTCCCAGAGTTGACCCACGCACCGTAACCCCTCTAAGCTCCGAGTCTATGCCTGGCGACTCGTTGGTAGTCCGCGGCGCACGCGAACACAATCTCAAGAACATCGACGTCGAGCTGCCCCGGAACGCCCTCGTGGTGTTCACGGGGCTGTCGGGGTCGGGGAAGTCGTCGCTTGCGTTCGACACGATCTACGCCGAAGGGCAGCGCCGCTACGTTGAATCCCTCTCCGCCTACGCCCGGCAATTCCTCGGCCTCATGGATAAGCCCGACGTCGATGCGATCGAAGGACTGTCGCCGGCGATTTCCATCGAGCAAAAAACGGCGGGCGCCAATCCCCGGTCGACTGTCGGAACGATCACCGAGATCTACGATTATCTCCGCCTGTTGTGGGCTCGCACCGGCACGCCGCATTGTCCGAACGATGGCTCCCCGGTCGAGCGCCAGTCCGCGTCGCAGATCACCGACCTGGTGCTCGAGTGGCCGGAAGGCACCAAGATCGAAGTGCTCGCGCCACTGGTGCGCGGGCGTAAAGGTGAGTTCCGCGACGTGTTCGAGGCGATGCGTAAGCAGGGTTTCGTCCGCGTCCGCATCGACGGCGAGACGTACGATCTGGCGGATGTTCCCAAGCTGAACAGGCGCCAAAACCACGACATCGCGGTGGTCGTCGATCGTTTGGTCGTGCGTCCCGCGGACCGCGGCCGGCTCGCCGATTCGATCGAGACCGCCCTGAAGGCGGCGGAAGGCGTCGTGGAAGTGGTCCGCCAGACCGGCAGCCCGCGGAGCCGCATCTTTTCCGAACGCTATGCCTGCCCGAAATGTGGGTTATCGCTGCCGGAGCTCGAGCCGAGACAGTTCTCGTTCAACTCCCCATACGGTGCCTGCCCCCAGTGCTCGGGGCTGGGCACGCGACGCGAAGTGAACGCCGATCTCGTGCTCGGCGATCACAGCATATCGATTCTCGAGGGAGTCGTCCTGCCATGGGGCGAGCCGAGCGGATATCTAAGGAAGGTGGTGCTGCCGGCGCTGGCCAAGACCTACAAGTTCGACCTCAACACGCCGTGGCGCGATCTGTCGCCCGCAGTGCAGAAGATCTTGCTCAAGGGCGCGCCCGGAAAGACGATCACGTATCAGTACGACAGCGAGCGGTGGCATGGCTCGTACGAGTCGGGCTGGAAGGGCGTGCTCGATCACGTCGAGAAGCGCTACCGCGAGACGGCGTCCGATGCGGTGCGCGAACAGCTCGAGCAGTACATGGTCGAGCAGCCGTGCCCCACCTGCGGTGGCCGCCGCCTCAAGCCGGAGAGCCTGTCGGTCCTTGTGGCCGGCAAGAATATCGGCGACATCGTGGCGCTCCCGGTGCGGGAGACGCTCGACTTCTTTGCGAAAGTCCCGTTGCGCGGCAATGGCCGCGCCGGGCTCGATCCGGAGATCTCGCGGCCAATTCTCAAGGAGGTGGTCGACCGGCTACGCTTCCTCGTCGACGTCGGTCTCGACTACCTGACGCTGGAACGCTCCGCGGTGACGCTGTCCGGCGGCGAGGCACAACGGATCCGCCTGGCCACGCAGATCGGCAGCCGGCTGGTGGGAGTGCTCTACATCCTCGACGAGCCGTCGATCGGCCTGCACCAGCGCGACAACGCGCGCTTGCTCGCGACGTTGAAGGAGCTGCGCGACCTGGGTAACACCGTCCTTGTCGTGGAGCACGACGAAGAGACGATCCGGGCCGCCGACTATGTCGTGGATCTGGGACCTCGCGCCGGCCGGCATGGCGGCGAGGTCGTGGCGGCCGGCCTGCTCGATGACGTATTGCGGCATCGCGACTCGCTGACAGCGCGGTATCTGCGCGGCGAGCTCCGCATCCCGGTGCCGCCCCGCCGGCGGATTGCGAACGCCGACAAGATGCTGCGCGTGAAGGGCGCGAAGCATCACAATCTCAAGGATCTCACCGTCGAGTTCCCGCTGGGTCTGTTCGTCGCGATCACCGGCGTGTCGGGCTCGGGCAAGTCGACCCTCGTCACCGATATCCTCTACCAGTCCCTGGCGCGCCACTTCTACCGCGCCAAAGTTGTGCCCGGGGCGCACGAGCGGATCGAGGGACTCGACCACATCGACAAGGTGATCGACATCGATCAGAGCCCGATTGGGCGGACGCCGCGCTCGAACCCCGCGACCTATACGGGACTCTTCACGCCGATCCGGGAGCTGTTCACCTATCTCCCCGAATCGAAGCTGCGCGGCTACGGGCCCGGCCGGTTCTCGTTCAACGTGAAGGGCGGGCGCTGCGAGTCGTGTCAGGGTGATGGGCTCGTGAAAGTCGAGATGCATTTTCTGCCCGACGTCTACGTTCCGTGCGAAGTCTGCAAGGGCCGGCGTTACAACCGGGAAACATTGGAGGTCCGTTATAAAGGAAAGTCGATCGCCGACGTGCTGGACCTGACGGTCGCCGATGCGCTCGACTTTTTCGAGCACCAACCGCGTATCAGGACGAAACTCGAGTTGCTCAACGACGTAGGTCTCGGATACATCCACCTCGGACAGTCGGCGACGACCCTCTCGGGCGGCGAAGCCCAGCGCGTGAAGCTCGCGACTGAGCTCGCCAAACGGGACACGGGCCGGACCCTGTACATCCTGGACGAGCCGACTACCGGACTGCACTTCGAGGACGTACGGTTGCTGCTCGAAGTGCTGCACCGGCTGGTGGACAAAGGCAACACGGTCATCGTCATCGAGCACAACCTCGACGTCGTGAAGACCGCCGATTGGGTGATCGATCTGGGACCCGAGGGTGGCGAGCTGGGTGGTCGGGTCGTGGCGGAGGGGCCGCCCGAGAACATCGCGCAGTCCAAGAGCTCTCATACGGGCGAATTCCTGCGCAAGGTGTTGCAGGCGGGAGACTAAGCCATAGGTTGGACGAGGTAAGGAGGCCGCGTGTTGAACGTGGCGAAACAGCGGGAAGCCGAGCGGCTTCCGCCGGTGAGGTAGCCGTGCCTGAAGAAATCGTCTTTCTGTTCGTGTTGTCCATCGTCGGGACATCGGTGCTGCTGTTCCCGCTGGCGCGGGCTCTCGCGGAGCGGATCCGCCCGCGCGGGGTCGACGCGGGCGTGAGAGAAGAGCTGCAGATGCTACGGGAAGACCTGTTGGCCGAGATTCAACAGGCCCGCCGTGAAATCGGGGACTTGGGCGAGCGAATCGACTTCACCGAGCGCCTGCTCGCAAAAAGGTCCCAGGGATGAACGGACCCGAAGCCGTTGCGGCGTTCATGTTTTTCGGCGGGACATTCTGGGTGCTCCGACCGGTTGCGGCCGCGGTCGCGAAGCGCATCGCCGGGGAGCACCGCAAACCCGGTATGGATCCAGCCGAGCGTGACGAAATCTTGAGCGAGCTGCGGCAAGTGCGCGAGGAAGTGGCGGAATTGGCCGAGCGGATGGACTTCGCGGAACGGCTCCTCGCGAAGCCAAGGGGCGGCTGATGGAAGGCGTGCTTGCGCTGATGATCCCGATCGTAGCCGTGGGTGGCTTCTTCGCCTGGATGATCTCGCTATCTCCGGTCGGCAAGGCCTACGCCGAGCGACTCAGGGGCGGCTCGGGAGCCGGCGGAACCCCCGAGGACCATGCCGAGTTGGCCGAAAGCGTGGAGCAGCTGCGCCGGGAGGTGGCGGAACTGGCGGAGCGAGTAGATTTTACCGAGCGGCTGCTCGGGCAGCAGCAGGCTGCTGGACAGCTCGGAAGGCCGCGGTCCTGATGTTGCCCGGTGAAACGGGCCGCGGACGAGCGGCGTAGGAGAGCACGTGATACTGCAAGGTCCGGTTGCCACGCCGCCGCCACCCATCATTCCGTTCGACCCGAATCAGCTCATTCCGCTGATCGGGCTGATCGGGGGCTTCGTCGTCGCGGGTGTGGTACTGTATGCCTTCTTCAAGTCGGATCTGGCCGCCGCCCTTGCCGAGCGCATTCGCGCGGGGATTCATCGTCGCAAGCGCTGGAAAGGCTTCGGTCAGGAATACAGCGACACGCCGGCCGAAGGGCTCGAGTCGGGACACGTCGTGGAGTTGGAGCAGCACGTCGTGGAGATGCAGGGACAAATTGCCGAGATGGCCGAGCGGCTAGATTTTGCGGAGCGGCTGCTCGCGCAGAAGCGCGAGCGATCATTGCCAGGAGCCTAGGAAGCCATGGGGATCATTGATCGTCTGTCCACGCTGATCCGGTCGAACATCAACGACCTGATCTCGCGCGCCGAGAACCCGCAGAAGGTCCTCGAGCAGCTCATCGTCGACATGCGGAATCAGCTGGCGAAAGCCAAACAGCAGGTCGCCGCCGCCATTGCCGATGAGAAGCGGCTCTCCGCCCAGGCCGAGCAGGAGAAGAAGCTGTCGGAAGACTGGGAGAAGCGGGCAGTGCTCGCCGTGCAGGAAGGCCGCGACGACCTCGCCAAGCAGGCGCTGCTGCGCTACAACGAGCACGTCCAGGGCGCCGTGCAGCTGCAGGAGACGTGGGTCAAGCACCGTGAGGAGACCGACCGACTCAAGGCGTCGCTGCGCCAGCTCAACGACAAGATCGAAGAAGCCAAGCGCAAGAAGAACATCCTGATCGCACGCCAGAAGCGGGCCGAGGCGCACAAGCGGATTCAGGAGACGATGGGCGCGATCTCCGACAAGAGCGCGTTCGAGACGTTCGAGCGGATGGCGGAGCAGATCGAGCACGAGGAGCGCAAGCTGATCGCCGCCGCCGAAGTGAACGAAGATCTCTCAGGCGATTCCCTCATCAAGCAGTTCCAGGGAATCGAAGTGAAGGCCAGCGCGGACGAGCAGTTGCTCGCGCTCAAGCGCAAGATGGGGCTCCTCCCCGGGGGGACCCAGGAGCAGGCGCGGGCATTGGGCAAGGGCGCGAAGGACGCCGAGCTGCTCGAGGATGACGACGCGGAGCAGAAAAGCTGACCGGTTCCGCGACTCCTTCGTCCGGTAGGTCTTCGAGCGCCACGTTCGTGGCGCTCTTTGTTGCGGCCCTCGTCGTCCTGTTCATCCTCAAAGTCATCGATGTCCTGCTGCTCGTCTTTCTCGCGATCCTCCTCGCCGTCTATCTCTCGGCGATCACGGATTGGCTGGAAAAGCGCTTTGGGATGCGGCGCTGGCTGGGGCTGACGCTCACCGTCCTGGCGACGGTCGCGGGCGTCGCGAGCGTCGCGGCGCTGCTGGCCCCGCCCGTCATCGAGCAAACGCGCGCGCTGATCAGCGGCCTGCCGCAGACGCTCACGAACATTCAGAGCGTGCTCGCCCGTTGGGCGAGCCAGTATCCCGTACTCGACCAGACCGAGCTGGCGAATCCGTCGTCGGGAGTCGTGTCGGGCCTCGTCACCGATGCCTTCGGTTTCCTGAGCGGCTCGATCTTCGGCTACGTGCGTGGCGGCGGCATGATCTTCATCGAAGGCGCGAGCGTCGTGGTGATGGCGCTCTATCTCGCCCGCCAGCCAGCCATGTACCGCGACGGCCTGATCTCGCTGTTTGCGCCGCGCCACCGCAGCATCGCCGTCCACGTGTTCGATGACACGGCGGCGACGCTGCGGGCCTGGGTCGTGGGGCAGCTCATCGCGATGTCGGTGCTGGCGATGCTGACCGCGATCGGTCTTTTGGGCCTCGGCGTGCCTTACTGGTTGGCGTTCGGGATCTTCACCGGTCTGGTGGCGATTGTGCCGTTCTTCGGCACGCTCATCTCCACGCTCCTGCCGGCGCTGTTCATGGTCGCGTCCGGCGACTGGTTGACGGTGCTGCTCGTCCTGGTGTTAGGTGTGCTCGTGCACGTGTTCGAGGCGAACGTCGTCGTGCCGCGCATCATGCAGCGGAAAGTCGACCTCCCTCCGGTGCTGACGATCGCCAGCGTCCTGATCATGGGCACGGTACTCGGGGCGATCGGCCTGATCGTCGCGGTGCCTGTCCTGTGCGTGACGATGGTCCTGATCCGGCACATCCTGCACGGTGAGATCTACGGTGAGCACGGCCGCTTCAAGCCCGCCGTCCTCCGTTCCACCGAGTCATGGAGCGGCGTCGAGCGTCGCCAGGCGGTCGCCACCAAGAAATGACGACTCCGCAGCACCGCTTCCTCATTATCGCCGATGGCGACTTCGGGCCGCTGACGTCCAAGACCGCCAACTCCTGCATTCGCTATTTCCCCGAGCGCATCGTCGCCGTATTCGACCGCAAACAGGCTGGGAAGACGGTGCAGGAGGTGCTCGGATTCGGCGGCAACATTCCCGTGGTCCGAGATTTCGAGAGCGGCCTGGCGCAGGGCAAGGGCGCGACCGCCGTGATGATCGGCATCGCGCCGGCGGGAGGCCGGTTGCCGGACGAATGGAAGGGGTGGCTCCGGACTGCGATCGAGAGGAAGCTCGAGGTCTGGAGCGGCCTGCACACCTTTGTCGGCGACGATCCCGAATTGGGGCCGCTCGCGAAGGCTCGTGGCGTCCGCATTCTCGACGCGCGCCGGCCGCCGCCCAATCTGCCGATCGCCGACGGCCGCGCCGCCGAGGTCGACGCGCTCGTCGTGCTGGCCGTGGGATCCGATTGCAACGTCGGCAAGATGACCGCGCAGCTGCAGCTGCGTGATGCGTTGGTGAAGCGCGGGCACCGGACCAGCTTTGTGGCGACGGGGCAGACGGGCATCTTCATCGAAGGGTGGGGGATCGCGGTCGACGCCGTCGTGGCGGACTTCATCGCGGGCGCCGCCGAGCAGCTCGTGCTGCAGGGCGCGAAAGACAACGACATCGTGTTGGTGGAAGGGCAGGGCAGCCTGATTCATCCGGGATACTCGGGCGTCACGCTCGGACTGCTGCACGGCTCGTGTCCCGACGCGCTGATCCTCTGCCACCAGGCCACCCGCGATTACATCGGCGATTATCACGGCCGGGAGCCGTGGGTGAAAATCCCGTCGTATCCGGACATGATCGACATTTATGAGCGCGCGGCACACCCGGTACATCCGACCAAGGTGATCGGCATCTGTCTCAACACCTACGACATGGATGAGACGGCGGCGCGGGACGCGGTCGCACGCGCGGCAGAGGAAACGGGACTGCCGGCGACGGACCCGGTGCGGTTCGACTCGGCACCGTTGGTCGATGCGATTATTCGGGAGGCAACGGTGGCGCGGTGAGGGTTTGGTAGGGGCGCAGCATGCTGCGCCCCTACATCAATTCCTGCATTGATTTGATGTATATGGCGGCGATTGGATACCAGTCGTCGCCGATCCTTTCCTTATCGTGCCGCCATGCGATTCCTGCGCCGCGTGCACGCCGAATTCCTGCTCGTCATTCCGAGACTTACCAGGACCCGGCTGGGCATGACGCTGCTGGTGCTGGGTACCACGCTCGTGTGGCTCAGCGCGCACGCCTTCGACGCCCTCACGGTCACGCTACAGGCTGGCGCGCTCGGCGCGATCCTTGGCGCGGCGGCGATCGTGGGCGATGAGACCGACCGCGCCGCGCTGACCACCGCCCTGACGCATTCCACCACGCCCCTCGCCATCGCGACGGGGCGCTGGCTGGCGATCGTGGTCCCCGCTTCGGCTTTGGTGATAGTGTGCGCGGCGGCGATCGGCTGGCGCGCAAACGCGGTTGTCGCGGGCGTGATTGCCGCAGCCGCGGTCGGCAGCTGCGCGCTGGCGGCGGTGCTCCCGCTGGGACGCGGCGCCGCGCTGGCGCTCTTCCTCTTTATGGCTGTAGCGGGAACCATCGCCCCGGAGCGGCTCGTCGACCTCGCTCGCCCAGGTGTGGTGCGACTGACCGCGGCGAGCGCGATGGAGCTTGGGCCCGCGCTCTGGCACTACCGCGAGATCGCCATGGGCGATGTGGCTGCGACTGTCCACGCCCTCGCCTGGATCGGCCTTGGCATACTGCTGGCGAGCGCATCGATTAGTCGATGCCGATCGGCGGTGTAATGACTGACTACGCCCTGACATTGACTGATATCACAGGGCGCGGGCTGGGCCCGGCGTCGTTCGCGGTCCTGCCTGGGGAGATCGCAGGGCTGGTCGGGCCGGCGGGCGCGGGAAAAACCCGGCTGCTGCGGATAGCGGCGGGCTCCCTGAAGCCGCGGACTGGCGAGGTGCGTGTGTGGGGAGTGCGGGTAACGCATCCGGCAGCGCGGCGGCTCATCGGATACGCGTGCGACAGCCCGGCTTTTCCGTGTGCACTCACCGTCGAGGAAGTGCTGATGTACTACGCCCGCCTCGATTGTGCGGACAATCGCGAGCGCTCGCCCCGCCGCCTGGTTCGTGACGCCCTCGAGATCGCCGGGCTGACGGCGGCGACCGATTTGCGCGCGGACTCACTCGGAAGGGCGGATCTTCACCGGCTCAGCTTCGCGCAGGCCGCATTGGGTGGACGCCGGGTGCTCTTGCTCGACGAGACGTTGTCCGGTCTCGATGCATTTGCGCGCCGTGACCTGCGTGGCCGGATCGCTCGGCTCGCTGCCGAGGGCGTCGCCGTGCTGATCACATCGCGCGATCCGGCGGTCCTCGAGCGGCTGGCGGCACGCGTGCTGGTGATGCGCGACGGGCGGATCGTACGCGCGGGTCCGCTCGCGACGCTGATCGGAGAGCGCATCCTGGAGGTGATTCTGGATGCCCCGCCCGCCGAGCCACCGCCGGGATTCCGTGTCACCGCCGCCGGGCTGGAGGCGTCGCTGACGGGGCGGACCGTCGAGGCAGCGTTGGCGTTGTGCCGGGCCCATCGCTTGCCGGTCAGGGCCTCGCGGGTGCGCGTGAAATCTCTCGAAGAGGTCATGCTGGAAACCCACGACGGCAATTAGGCCTGACCTCATTAGACTTTCCCTAGTACGTTTCGCCGCAATGACGGCGCAAGTTTCGCTCTTCAACACGCTGACCCGTCGCGTCGAGCCGCTCCTGCCGCTCGCCCCTCCGCGCGTCACGCTGTACACATGTGGTCCCACCGTTTGGAACTTTGCCCACATCGGCAACTTCCGGACTTTCTTGTTCGAAGACCTGTTGCGGCGCTGGTTGGAGCATATCGGCTACGACGTCTTCCAGATCATGAATCTCACCGACGTGGACGACCGCACGATCAAGGCGGCGCGAGCGGCCGGGAAACGCCTGGTCGAGCACACCGCGCCGTTCACGCAGGCGTTCTTCGAAGACCGCGATTATCTGCGCATCAAGCCGGCGCATGTCTACACGGCGGCGACGGAGTACATGCCGCAGATGATCGCGCTGGTGTCGCGGCTGCTCGAGCGGGGTGTCGCATATAAGGGAGAAGACGGCTCGGTCTACTTTGCCCTCGCCAAGTTTCCGACGTATGGACGGTTGTCGCGGCTCGACAAGCGCGAAATCAAGGTCGGCGCGCGTGTTGCCAGCGATGAGTACGCGAAGGGTGACCCGAGCGATTTCGCGCTATGGAAAAAAGCCGATGCCGAAGACGAGGCCGTCGGCGCCGCCTGGGACGCGCCGTTTGGCCGCGGCCGGCCCGGATGGCACCTCGAGTGTTCGGCGATGTCGCTCGAAGAAATCGGCAAGTGCTGTGGCGTGCAGACGCTCGACATCCACGCCGGCGGGATCGATTTGATTTTCCCGCATCACGAAAACGAAATCGCGCAGTCCGAAGGTGCGACGGGCCAGCCGTTCTCACGCCACTGGGTGCACGGAGAGTTTCTCAACGTGCGTGGCACCAAGATGTCGAAACGGCACGGGAATTTTCTCACGGCGCGCGACCTGCGTGAGCAGGGTGTGGATGCCGCGGCGGTGCGGCTGCTGTTTTTTCAGACGCACTATCGCCAACCGGTCGACTTCACGGACGAAGCGCTCGACGCGGCGAAGGAAGGCGTGCGTCGACTGGGAGAGTTTCATGAGCGACTCAAACGGGACGGGGGACGGGGGAAGGGGGACGGGGAAGTCGCGGCGCTCGCCGAGAAACTCGAAGCTGATGTCGCGACCGCGTTGAACGACGATCTCAACGCGCCGCGTGCCGTCGCCGCGCTGTTCGACTTCGTCCGGGCCGCCAATCGCGAGCTCGACAAACCGGTCGCTCCCACCGGCACGGCGGGCGCACTCGCGGCGTTCGAGCGCGTGACCGGTGTGCTGGATGTGCTGCCGACGGCTCGGGCGGCAGACCCGGCGCTCGCGCGCTGGGTGGAGGAGCGCATCGCCGCGCGCGCTCAGGCCCGTAAGTCCAAGGATTTCAAGGCCGCCGACGCGATCCGGGCCGAGCTCGCCGCCAAGGGCGTCGAGATCGAGGACACGCCCCAAGGCACGAAATGGCGACTCGCCTGACGAGGCCTAAGTCGTTCGACATCCATCCCTTGCCATAGTTGCGAACCCCGTCTAAGATTCGGGTCTGTCGGATTCAGCCTTAGCCAGCTGACGTAGCTCAACTGGTAGAGCAGCTGATTTGTAATCAGCAGGTTAAGGGTTCGAGTCCCTTCGTCAGCTCAAACCCGAGTTTGAGGAACCAACAACCCCGCGCGCAGCGACACGCGGGGTCTGTTGTCAGGGGAAGTTTCGAGGGCGTGGGCGCGGTGGGGTGCCCGAGCGGCCAAAGGGAGCAGACTGTAAATCTGCCGCGCTTAGCGCTACGAAGGTTCGAATCCTTCCCCCACCACTTTGTGGCGCGCGGGCGTAGCTCAGTTGGTAGAGCATCAGCCTTCCAAGCTGAGGGTCACGGGTTCGAGCCCCGTCGCCCGCTCTGACGAACGCTCGCGTAGCTCAGTCGGTAGAGCGCGTCCTTGGTAAGGACGAGGTCACCGGTTCAATCCCGGTCGCGAGCTCTGGGAGAATCGAAGGCGGTGTCGGGTGTCAGGTGTCTGGTTTCAGACATGACGCCACAGACACCTGAAACCAGACACCTGTAACGGAAACGAACTAAAGGACATTCGCGAAAATGGCAAAAGCCAAATTTGAACGGACAAAGCCGCATGTGAACGTGGGCACGATCGGCCACGTCGATCACGGCAAGACGACATTGACCGCCGCACTGACGAAGGTCTCGGCCGATAAGGGGCTCGCGACGTACATCAGCTACGACCAGGTGGCGAAGGCGAGCGAGAGCCAGGGCCGGCGTGACGCGACGAAGATTTTGACGATCGCGACGAGCCACGTGGAGTACTCGACGCCGGAGCGGCACTATGCGCACGTCGACTGCCCGGGCCACGCCGACTATGTGAAGAACATGATCACGGGCGCCGCGCAGATGGACGGCGCGATCCTCGTCGTCAGCGCCGTCGATGGCCCGATGCCGCAGACGCGCGAGCACATCCTGCTCGCCCGCCAGGTGAACGTGCCGGCGATCGTGGTCTTCTTGAACAAGTGTGACCTGGTCGATGACCCCGAGCTGCTCGACCTCGTGGAGCTCGAAGTCCGGGAACTCCTCAGCAAGTATCAGTTCCCGGGCGACGACATCCCGGTGATCCGGGGTGCGGCGCTGAAGGCGATCGACGGCGACAAGCAGTGGGTCTCGAAAGTCGAGGAATTGCTCGGGGCGCTCGATAAGAGCATCCCTGTTCCGAAGCGCGAAATCGACAAGCCGTTCCTGATGCCGGTCGAAGACGTGTTTTCGATCACGGGCCGCGGCACTGTGGCCACCGGGCGTATTGACCGGGGCAAGGTGAAAGTTGGTGAGGAAGTCGAGATGGTGGGCTTTGGCACCGACAAGAAGGCGGTCGTGACGGGCGTCGAGATGTTCAGGAAGCTCCTCGATGAGGGGCAAGCGGGCGACAACGTCGGCCTCCTGCTGCGCGGTCTTGAAAAGGACCAGATCGAGCGCGGCATGGTGTTGGCCAAGCCCGGGTCGATCAAGCCGCACACGCAGTTCGAGGCCGAAGTCTACGTCCTGACCAAGGAAGAGGGTGGCCGTCATACGCCGTTCTTCAAGGGGTATCGGCCGCAGTTCTACTTCCGGACGACGGACGTGACGGGCTCCGTGGAGTTGCCCGCGGGCGTCGAGATGGTGATGCCGGGGGACAACACGAAGATGACGATCGAGCTGATCACGCCGATCGCGATGGAAGAGCAGCTCCGGTTTGCGATCCGAGAGGGTGGGCGAACTGTAGGAGCGGGTGTCGTTACCAAGATCCTGAAATAGCGGTTGAGCGGTTGGGCGGTTCGGCGGTTTGCAAACCGCTCAACCGCCAAACCGCCAAACCGCCGGAGTCTAGATGCCTAGAGAGAACATCATCATGGAGTGCACCGTCTGTAAGAGTCGGAACTATTTCACGACCAAAAACAGGCGGAAGCACCCCGAGCGGGCGGAGTGGAAGAAGTTTTGCCCGCGGTGCAATAAGCAGCAGGCGCACAAGGAATCGAAGTAATGGCCACGGAGGTCATGACGGGCGGAGGGGGAAGCCCCGACGTCCGTCCGCGCGGCCGCATTGCGGGATTCCTCCAGTTCCTGCGCGACGTGCGCAACGAGCTGCGCAAAGTCACGTGGCCGACGTTCGATGAGCTGAAGAAGGCGACGACCGTGATCGTCATTTTCGTCACCGTGCTGGGCATCGCGATCGGGTTGATGGACTCGTTCTTCCAGTTCGTGTTCGTGAAGCTGGTGGCGAGGCTGTTCTAATGGCCTCCCCGGAGCTGCGGTGGTATGCGATTCAGACGACCGCGGGGCACGAGAACAAGGTGCGCAATTTGATCGCGCGCCGGATCAGCGAGGATGCCCGGCCCGAGGCAGAGAAGCCGATCCGCCAGGCCTTGGTCCCCACGCAGGAAGTCGTGGAGATCAAGAACGGCAAGAAGGTGAACGTCGAGCGCAAGATCTACCCGGGCTACGTGCTCGTGGAGATGGACCTGAACCAGGAGACCATCCACACGATCAACGGCATCCAGGGCGTGATCAAGTTCGTGGGAACCGGCCGCCTCCCGATGCCGTTGCGTCCGGACGAGGTCAACCGGCTGCTCGGCGTCGAAGAGGCGATCAAGGAAGAAGAGCCCACGGAAGCGATTCCGTTCCTCGTGGGACAGGTCGTGGAGATCACGGAAGGACCCTTCTCGGACTTTAGTGGCACCGTCCAAGAGGTCCTGCCGGATAAGGGGAAGGTCCGGGTGTCGGTCGCGTTGTTTGGAAGGCCGACATCGGTGGAGTTGGATTATTTGCAGTTGAAAGCTCACTGACCACGGAATGCGTGGGAGTCCGCCGTAGCGGACGACAATAGAGGAAGCGATGGCCAAGCCAATCACCGCAGTCGTGAAGTTGCAGGTGCCGGCCGGGCAGGCGACGCCTGCGCCGCCGGTGGGCACCGCGCTCGGGCCCCATGGCGTCAACATCATGGAATTCGTGAAGCAGTTCAACGCGAAAACCGGTAGCGCCCAGGGCATGGTCACGCCCGTCGTGGTGACGATCTACAAGGACCGCACCTTCACGTTTGTGACCAAGACGCCGCCTGCCGCGGTCTTGCTCAAGAAGGAAGCGGGCATCGAGAAGGGCTCGGCGACCTCCAACCGGGAGAAGGTCGGCAAGGTCACGCGCGCTCAGCTCCAGAAGATCGCCGAGCTGAAGATGCAGGATCTGAACGCGACCGATCTCGAAGGCGCGATCAACATGATCGCGGGTACGGCGCGTTCCATGGGCCTCGTGGTGGAGGGCTGATGCGCACCCACGGCAAGAAATACCGGGCTGCCGTCGCCACCATCGAGCCGCGCAAGCTGTACGCGCCCGCCGTTGCCGTCGAGCAGGTGAAGCAAACGGCCTATGCGAAATTCGACGAGTCGGTGGACGTCGCAGTGCGCCTCGGCGTCGATCCCAAGCACGCCGATCAGATCGTGCGCGGCACGGTGTCCATGCCGCACGGCACGGGGAAGAAGGTCCGCGTGCTCGTGATCGCGCAGGGTGAGAAGATCAAAGAGGCCGAAGCGGCCGGCGCGGACTACGTGGGCGTCGAGTACGTGGCGAAGATCAAAGAAGGCTGGATGGACACCGACGTCATCGTGGCCACGCCCGACGTGATGGGGCAGCTGGGCGCGCTCGGCAAGATCCTCGGGCCGCGCGGGCTGATGCCGAACCCGAAGTCGGGCACGGTCACGATGGACGTGACGAAAGCGGTGAAAGAGCTGAAGGCGGGCAAAATCGAGTTCCGCGTGGATAAGAGCGGCATCGTGCACGCGGCCGTCGGCAAGAAGTCGTTCACGGCACAGCAGCTCGCCGACAACCTGCAGGCGTTCATGGACGCGATCGTCAAGGCGAAGCCGTCGGCGGCGAAGGGTCACTACATCCGTTCGGTGACGGTCTCGAGCACCATGGGACCGGGCGTGCGGGTCGATCCGGCGGGGTACCACGTATGAACCGCACGAAAGCGCAGAAACAGGAGATGGTCGCGACCTTGGCGACGCAGGTCGCCAAGTCGCAGACGATCTACATCACCGATTTCACGGGCCTCAACGTGGCCCACATCACGGATCTGCGCCGCCGCCTCCGCGCGGTCGGCGTCGAGTACGTGGTGGTCAAGAACACGCTGGCGCGCCGCGCGCTGACCGAGCAACAGCTGAAGGACGGCGGCCTGGGATCCTTCCTCGCCGGTCCGACGGCGCTGGTGTTGGCGGGCGCGGATCCGATCGGCGCGGCGAAGGTGCTGACCGACTTCGCCAAGGAATTCGAAAAGCCGTCGATCAAGGTGGGCCTGGTCGAGGGCAAGCCGGTCACGCAGGCGCAGGTGAAATCGCTGGCCGCGCTCCCCTCGAAGATGCAGCTCTTGGCTCAGCTGGGTGGCGCGCTGCAGGCGCCCATGGCGGGATTCTTGGGAGTGCTGAACGGACTTCTGTATTCGATGGTGGGTGCCCTTGAGGCGCTAAAAACTAAACGGGCGGGAGAACAGTAATGGCGACCCAAACAATGAGTAAGGACGACATCCTCGAAGCCATCGGCAACATGTCGGTGTTCGAGCTGGCGGAGCTGATCGAAGCCTTTAAGGGCCGCTTCGGCGTTACGATAACCGCTCCGGCAGCAGCACCGGCAGGAGCCGCTCCGGCCGCCGCGGCGCCCGCGGCCGAGGAGCAGACCGAGTTCACGGTCGTGCTGAAGGCCGGTGGTGAGAAGAAAATCCAGGTGATCAAGGAGATTCGCGCGATCACCAGCCTCGGCCTGAAAGAGGCGAAGGATCTCGTCGAAGGCGCGCCCGGAACGGTGAAAGAAGGCGTGAACAAGCAGGAAGCCGAAGAAATCAAAAAGAAGCTCGAAGCGCAGGGCGCCGTCGTCGAACTGAAGTAGCCTCGAGTCAGCCCTGGGCCATGGGGGCCCAGCGGCCAACCCGAGTCTCGCTTCGGTTCTACGACATGCGCGCATTGACTACAACCTGCTCGCTTTTCCGAGCCCTGGGATCCTCCCCCGCACCGCAGCCGGGTACGGGGGCGGCAGGGCCTTTTGCAGTACTCGAGGGTTCGCATGACTACTAAAGAGTTACCGGTTCTTTCGTTCGCAAAACTGGCGACGGGCATGCCGATGCCCCATCTCCTCGACATTCAGACGCGCGCCTTCCAGTCGCTCCTGCAGCCGGACGGCAAGGATGGCGCGCGCGCCGACGTCGGGCTGGAGCGGGTCTTCAAGGATCTGTTCCCGATCCAGGACGTCAACGGCAACTACTCGCTCGAGTTCGTGAAGTACGGGCTCGGGGAGCCGAAGTACACCGTCGAGGAGTGCATCGAGCGCGATATGACGTACTCGGTGCCGCTCAAGGCGACGCTGCAGCTCGTCGTGATGGAAGAGGTGGGCGAGGTCACCAAGACCAAGCGTCCCAAGAACATCATCGAGAAGGAAGTCTATCTCGGTGAGCTGCCGATCCTCACGCCGCTCGGCACGTTCGTCATCAACGGCGCGGAGCGCGTCATCGTGTCGCAGCTGCACCGCTCGCCCGGCGTCGTGTTCGAGGAGAGCATCCACCCCAACGGCCAGCGCCTCTTCTCGGCGCGCATCATTCCGTTCCGGGGCTCCTGGGTCGAGTTCACGGTCGACATTCACGACGTGATCTACGTCCACATCGACAAGAAGAAGAAGTTCCCGGCCACCGCGCTGCTGCGCGCGTTCGGGTACGGCACGAACGCCGACATTCTGAAGCTGTTCTACGCGGTGAAGGAGATCGACATCACCGGCAAGCTCGAGGGCCGCGCCCAGAAGCGCGAGGTGCTCGGCACGCTGCTGGCCGCCGACGTCCCCGATCCCGAGAACAAGAAGGGCGAGCCGCTGGCGCGCGTGGGCGACGAGCTGGTGCTGGAGCGCTTCAACGCGTTCCGCCGCGCCGGCATCACGTCGGTGAAGGTGTTCGCGGGCTACACGTCGCTCGACCTGCGCGAGGACGCGCAGCCGACGACCACGCAACAGACGCCGACCAAGTACGTGCTCGCGTTCGACGTCGCCGATCCCGATGGGGAAGTCGTCGGCGAGGCGGGACGCGAGCTGTCGGACACGCTGCGCAAGAAGGTGCTCAAGGCCGGCGTGACAAAGGTGGAAGTGCTCCTGCCTCCCGGCCGGAGCGAGTCGCCGCTGATCAAAAACACGCTGGCGAAGGATCCGACGCACGCCGAGGCGGAGGCGCTGGCGCAGATCTACACGCTGCTGCGTCCTGGTGAGGCGCCGAACATCGAGACGGCGCGCGAGGCGCTGAAGCGGCTGTTCTTCCATCCCAAGCGCTACGACCTGGGAAGGGTCGGCCGCTACAAGATCAATCAGCGGCTCAAAGTGAACGTGGCGAAGGACAACACCGTCCTCACCGAGGAGGACTTCGTCGCGATCATCCGCTATCTGATCGAGCTGTCCGAAGGCCGCGGCTACACCGACGACATCGACCACCTCGGCAACCGCCGGGTGCGCTCGGTCGGCGAGCTGATCGCCAACCAGTTCTCGGTCGGCCTGTCGCGCATGGCGCGGCTGATCAAGGAGCGGATGAGCATCAACAACGATCCCGAGCGCATCACGCTCGACGATCTGGTCAACGCGCGCACCGTGAGCGCCGTCATCCAGGCGTTCTTCGGCAGCTCGCAGCTGTCGCAGTTCATGGATCAGACGAATCCCCTCGCCGAGCTGACGCACAAGCGCCGCCTGTCGGCGCTCGGTCCCGGCGGGCTCACGCGCGAGCGCGCGGGCTTCGAGGTGCGCGACGTGCACTACAGCCAGTACGGCCGCATGTGCCCGATCGAGACGCCGGAAGGTCCGAACATCGGTCTGATCACGAGCCTGTCGTGCTACGCCCGCGTGAACGATCTCGGCTTCATCGAGACGCCGTACCGCGTGGTGAAGGACGGCAAAGTCACCGACGAAACGCGCTGGCTGTCGGCGTCAGAGGAAGAGGACTACGCGGTCGCGCAGGCGAACGCGCACCTCACGCCGGACGGCCGCTTTGCCGACGAGCTGGTGCTGTGCCGCAAGCGGGACGACTACCCGCTGCTGCCGCCCAACAAGATCGACTTCATGGACGTGGCGCCCGAGCAGCTCGTGTCGATCGCCGCGGCGCTGATTCCGTTCCTGGAGCACGACGACGCGAACCGCGCGCTCATGGGCTCGAACATGCAGCGGCAGTCGGTGCCGCTCCTCTTCCCGCAGGCGCCGCTGGTGGGCACCGGGCTCGAGGAGAAGGTGGCGCGCGACTCCGGCGCCGTCGTGATCGCCCGCCGCGGCGGTGTGGTCACGCGCGTCACGGCCGATGAGATCATCATCGACTCGGGCGACGAGGATATGCCCGGCGACGGCAACGGCGGGGGGGATCATCCGCTGGCGCGGCTCAAGCAGCACGACCGCTTCCGCCTGAAGAAGTTCTGGCGGACGAACCAGGACACCGCCATCAACCAGCGGCCGCTCGTCCACATGGGCCAGAAGGTGAAGGCGGGGCAGATCGTCGCCGACGGCGCGGGCACGGAGCGCGGGGATCTCGCGCTCGGCGCCAACGTCACCGTGGCGTTCATGCCGTGGTACGGCCACAACTTCGAAGACGCGATCGTGCTCTCCGAGCGCCTCGTGAAGGACGACGTCTATTCGTCGATCCACATCCAGGAGCTCGAGCTGCACGTCCGCGACACCAAGCGCGGCCGTGAGGAGATCACGCGTGAGATCCCGAACGTCGCCGAGGAGTCGCTGGTGGACCTCGACGAGCGGGGCATCGTGCGGATCGGCGCCCATGTGAAGGCGGGCGACATCCTGGTCGGCAAGATCACGCCGAAAGGCGAGACGGAGCTCTCGCCGGAAGAAAAGCTGCTCACCGCGATCTTCGGCGAGAAGGCGAAGGACGTGAAGGACTCGTCGCTGAAGGTGCCGCCCGGGATGGAAGGCGTCGTCATCGACGTCAAGATCTTCTCGCGCATCGAAGACCAGGTCGTGGAGAAGGACCGCGGCGAGCGCATCGGCGAAGTGCGCCGGCTCGAGGCGGAAGAGAAGGCGCGCATCTCCGAGGCGATGTTCGCGGAGATGGCGGAGCTGCTCGCGAATCAGGAAGTCGGCCTGATGCTGAAGGCCGGCACGGTCGAAGAGTATCTGCCGGCGGGCACCAAACTCTCCAGGCAGCAGCTCAGCGAGATGAACTTCGCCGATGTGGATTTGAAGACGCTGCGCGTCGCCAACAAGTCGGTGAACGAGAAGGTCCGCGCGGTCCTCGACGCGGCCAGCGGCGAGCGCGCGAAGATCGAAGAGAAGTCGGAAGACCAGATCGACAAGATCCTGCAGCCCGATGAGCTGCCGCCCGGCGTCATCCAGCTGGTGAAGGTCTACGTCGCCGAGAAGCGGAAGATCTCGGTGGGCGACAAGATGGCCGGGCGCCACGGCAACAAGGGCATCATCGCGCGGATCGTGCCGGAGGAGGACATGCCGTTCCTCCCGAACGGGACGCCGGTGGACATCGTGCTCAACCCGCTCGGTGTGCCGAGCCGGATGAACGTCGGCCAGATCCTCGAGACGCACCTGGGCTGGGCGGCGAACCTGCTGGGCTTCGATGCCAAGACCCCTGTGTTCCAGGGCGCGAACGAGACCGAGATCGGCGTGCTGCTGCGTCTCGCCGGCCTGTCGTGGGCGGCGGATGCGCTCCGACTCGACGTGAAGCCGCCGACGCTCGACAGCGACCGCGTGACGCAGATCGTATCCGACCTGCGGAGGCTGCCGGGGACCAACGGCGACCGGCCCGATATCGGCACCGCCGGTATCGAGCTGCTCGGCGGGCGCAGTGTCTCGGCCGAGACGCGCGAGCTGCACCATGGGATGGTCGACTTCCTCAAGTTGGCCGGGAAGGAGCTGGCCGAGCGTGAGCTCGCGCAGCACCGGATCGAACAGGAAGTGCACGCGGCGAAACTCGAAGCAGCGGATGCCAGCAACCTGTCGGCTGCCGAGAAGGCCGCACTCAAGGCAGGAGCGAAGGAGATCGAGAAGGCCCTGGCGAAGGACAAGCCGGCCGATGTGCTCGAGGCGACGGGGCGTCCCGCGCTCGCGGCGCTGTTCGGGGCGAAGTCCGAGGCCGACGTGGACGCCGCGGCGGACGAGCTGCTCGCGGCGGCGGGGCTGTCGCCGGTCGGCAAGTGCCGGCTGCGTGACGGCCGCACGGGCGAGCTGTTTGAATCCGAGGTCACCGTCGGATCGATCTACATGATGAAGCTGTCGCACCTCGTAGACGACAAGATCCACGCCCGCTCCATCGGGCCGTACTCGCTGGTGACGCAGCAGCCGCTCGCCGGGAAGGCGCAGTTCGGCGGCCAGCGGTTCGGGGAAATGGAAGTGTGGGCGCTCGAGGCGTACGGCGCCGCGCACACGCTGCAGGAGATCCTGACCGTCAAGTCGGACGACGTGAACGGACGCAGCCGCGTGTACGAGGCGATCGTGAAGGGGCAGAACCTGCCGAAGCCCGGGATTCCGGAGTCCTTCAACGTGCTGGTGAAGGAGCTCCAGGCGCTCGGATTGAAGGTGACGCTCGGCACTACTGAAGAAGTGGAGGAATAAGTGATCGATTTCCGAAGCGGCCACGAGCCCAAGAGCTCGAGCTTTGACTATATCCAGATCCGGATCGCCTCTCCTGAGGAGATCCGGGGTCCCAGGGACTCCAAGGAGCGCGAGCGCCTGGAGCTCCAGGGGCAGCGCACGTGGTGGTCGTGGGGTGAAGTCACCAAGCCCGAGACGATCAACTACCGGTCCTTCAAGCCCGAACGCGACGGCTTGTTCTGCGAGCGCATCTTCGGGCCGGTCAAGGACTGGGAGTGCCACTGCGGGAAGTACAAGCGGATCCGCTATCGCGGCGTGATCTGCGACCGCTGCGGCGTCGAGGTGACGCTGTCCAAGGTGCGGCGCGAGCGTATGGGCCACATCGAGCTCGCCGTGCCGGTCGCGCACATCTGGTTCTTCAAGACGCTGCCATCGCCGATGGGCAACCTGCTCGACATGACGCTGCGCGACCTCGAGCGCGTCATCTACTACACGAATTACGTGGTGATCGAGCCGGGCGAGCAGGAAGTGCAGGAGCGGGAGCTGCTCGACGAAGACCGCTTCCTCGAGCTGCGCAACAAGGCCAAGACCGAGGGCGACACGGCGTTCAGGGCGGACATCGGGTCTCCAGCGATCCGCTTGCTGCTCGAGCGGATCAACGTCGATAAACTCGCCGACGAATTGCGCGACACCGTCGCGAACGAGACGAGCCAGCATCGCAAGAAGCAGATGCTGAAGCGGCTCAAGATCGTGGACGCGATGCGCAACTCCGGCAATGCCGGCGAACAGCGCAACGACCCGCGCTGGATGATTCTCGACGTCGTGCCGGTGATTCCGCCCGACCTGCGGCCGCTCGTGCCGCTCGACGGCGGGCGGTTCGCCACGTCGGACTTGAACGATCTGTACCGGCGGGTGATCAACCGGAACAACCGGCTGCAGAAGCTGATCCTGCACCGCGCGCCGGAGGTCATTCTCCGCAACGAGAAGCGGATGCTGCAGGAAGCGGTGGACGCGCTGTTCGACAACGGCCGCCGCTCCAAGGCGATCCGGGGACGCGGCAAGCGGCCCCTCAAGTCGCTGTCCGATATGCTCAAGGGCAAGCAGGGCCGGTTCCGTCAGAACCTGCTTGGCAAGCGCGTGGACTACTCGGGCCGTTCGGTGATCGTCGTCGGACCAGAGTTGAAGCTGCACCAGTGCGGTCTACCCAAGGCGATGGCGGTCGAACTGTTCAAGCCCTTCATCATCCACAAGCTGGTGGAGAAGGGCATCGCCGAGACGGTGAAGCGGGCGAAGAAGATCGTGGAGAAGGAGTCGCCGGAAGTGTACGAGATCCTCGAGGAGATCATCGAGGACCATCCCGTACTGTTGAACCGCGCGCCCACGCTCCACCGCCTGGGCATCCAGGCGTTCGAGCCCGTCCTCGTCGAAGGTAAGGCGATCCGGATTCACCCGCTCGTCTGCGCGGCGTTCAACGCCGACTTCGACGGCGACCAGATGGCCGTGCACGTGCCGCTCTCGTTCGAGGCGCAGCTCGAGTGCCGCCTGCTGATGGTTTCGTCGAACAACATTCTCAAGCCTTCCGACGGCCGACCGGTGGCGGAGCCCAGCCAGGACATGGTCCTCGGCTGTCACTTCCTCACCAAAGAGCCGGCGGACTTCGAGGAGCAGCTCAAGACGGCGCCGCGCATCGGCTCGATGGCGGAGCTGGAGATGGGGCTCGCCGTGAAGCGGCTCGAGTTCCACTCGCCGGTGCAGATGTGGCACGAGCGTCCGGAGTTGCCCGGCCGCTGGGTCGCCACGACGGCGGGACGCGTGATCTTCAACAGCATCGTCCCGGTGGGACTGCTGCGCGATTTGGGCTTTCAGAATAAAGTGATGCGGAAGAAGGATCTCTCCGAGCTCGTGTTCGAGAGCTATCGCCGCGCGGGGCTCAGTTCGACGGTGCAGTTCCTCGACCAGCTGAAGGAGGCCGGCTTCCGCTACGCCACCATGGGTGGCGTCTCGATCGGCGTGGCCGACCTCGAGATTCCGGCCGAGAAGTCGCCGCTGTTGCACGATGCCGAAGCGCGCGTCGAGCGGTTCCAGCGGGCGTATTCGACCGGCCAGATCACCTTCGGCGAGCGCTACAACAAGGTGATCGACGCCTGGACGCATGCGAATAACGACATCGCCGAGGCGATGGTCGCGACGATGCGGAAGTCGAAGGGCGGCTTCAACCCGGTCTTCATGATGTTCGACTCCGGCAGCCGCGGCTCGCGCGACCAGATCCGGCAGCTCGCCGGCATGCGCGGGCTGATGGCGAAGCCGCAGAAGAAGCTCACGGGCGGCATCGGCGAAATCATCGAGAGCCCGATCAAGTCGAACTTCCGCGAAGGGCTGTCGGTGCTCGAGTACTTCATCTCGACGCACGGCGCGCGGAAGGGTCTCGCCGACACGGCGCTCAAGACGGCCGACGCGGGTTATTTGACTCGCCGGCTCGTCGACGTCGCGCAGGACGTGACGATTACCGAAGAAGACTGTGGCACGATCCTCGGCCTCGAGATGTCGGCGTTGAAAGAGGGCGAGGACATCATCGAGCCGCTGCGCGAGCGCGTCGTCGGATGCGTGGCGCTCGATGAGGTGACGGATCCGCACGAGCTCGATGAGGACAGCCGGCCGAAGGTGCTGGTCGAAGCGGGCAAGCTGATCCTGGAGGAAACCTCGCAGGCCATCGAGGATGCGGGGATCGAGACGGTGAAGATTCGCTCCGTGTTGACCTGCGAGGCGAAGCGCGGCGTGTGCCGGATGTGCTATGGCCGCAATCTCGCGACCATGGACATGGTGGACCTCGGCGAGGCGGTCGGTATTCTGGCCGCGCAGTCGATCGGCGAGCCGGGGACGCAGCTGACCCTCCGGACGTTCCACATCGGCGGCACAGCGGCCCGCATCGCCGAGCAGACGGTGCGGAAGACGAAAGTCGAAGGCGTCATCGAGCATGGCGACCGGCTGACGTTTGTGAAAACGCCGGAAGGCCATCAGGTCGTCACGAGCTACGAGGGCGAGCTCATTCTCAAGGCAGCGGCCCACGGCGGCCACACCGCAGCGGCCAAGCTGGCCGTGCATTCGCGCTTCCAGGTGCCGCTCGGCGCCACGCTCATGGTCGAGGACGACCAGAAGGTGGCCAAGGACGGCGTGCTGTTCACGTGGGATCCGTACACCAATCCGATCATGACGGACGTGGGCGGGCTGGTGCGGTTCGTGGACATCGTCGATGACGAGACGGTGCGCGAGGAGCTGGACGAAATCACCGGCCGGCGCCAGCGCGTGATCATCGAAGACCGGGAGAAGAAGCTCCACCCGCACATTGAAGTCGTCCAGAAGAAGGGCGACAAAGAGAAGCGGCTCCGCGACTTCGTGATTCCGGAAGGCGCGCAGCTCATGATCGAGGATGGCCAGGAAGTGTGGGCGGGCCAGGTGCTCGCCAAGGTGTCGCGTGAGGCGTACAAGACGCGCGACATCACGGGCGGCCTGCCGCGCGTCGCCGAGCTGTTCGAGGCGCGCCGGCCGAAGGATCCCGCCACGATCTCCGAAGTGGACGGCGTGGTGCGGTTCGGCGAGATCAAGCGCGGCAAGCGCGAGATCTGGGTGCATCCCGAGGAGGGCGAGGCGCAGCTGTACGAGGTGCCCGCGGGCAAGCACTTGCGCGTGCACGAAGGCGACCGGGTGCGGGCGGGCGACCGTCTCACTGAAGGTCCGGTGAATCCGCACGACATTCTGCGGATCAAGGGCCCGCGCGCCGTGCAGGAATATCTGTTGAACGAAGTGCAGGAGGTGTACCGGCTGCAGGGCGTGAAGATCAACGACAAGCACATCGGCGTGATCGTGCGCCAGATGCTGCAGAAGGTGAAAGTCGTCGAGCCGGGCGACACCGAGTTCCTGGAAGGGGAGAACGTGGACAAGCTCGTGTTCAGCGAGAAAAACGAGCGCGCGGTGAAGAAAGGCGGCAAGCCTTCGACGCGCGAGCCGCTGCTGCTCGGCATCACGAAGGCGAGTTTGACGACGCAGTCGTTCATCTCCGCCGCCTCCTTCCAGGAGACGACGCGGGTGTTGACCGACGCGGCGATCCGCGGTGCCAAGGACGATCTGCTCGGCTTGAAGGAGAACATCATCATCGGGCATCTGATTCCGGCGGGTACCGGCATCTATCGGTATCACGACATCGAGATCGAGCCGCCGGAGGGCTTCCAGCCTCCGACACCGCCGCTCGAGGCGGCCCTGCCAGGTGCCACGCCGGCGCCGAGTCCGTTCCCGGCGGAAGTGGAAGCGGAATAGGGGCTCGGGGCTCGGGGTTAGGGGCTAGGGACGGCGCCGGGGAATCCCGGCGCCGTTTTTGTTTATCCGTTTCTGCCAATTTGCATGTATAGCATACATTCTGTAAATTTAGTCACTTATGTCACGGCACCGAACTACCGTTCGCGAACCGATCCAAGTGTATGTGGATCCTGAGGACCGCAAGCTGCTCGAGACGGTGGCGGCCCGGACCGGGCTGGCCCGTGCTGAAGTGCTGCGGCGTGGGTTGCGCGCGTTCGCCGGCCAGGTCTTGACGGAGCGGGGCCCCGGCTCGTCAATGGCGGCGCTCATCGGCGTGCTGCGTGAAGGAGACACACCGGCGGATCTCGCTGCCCGGCACGACGAGTACTTG
>Ga0307302_10000073_pt1 | contig 39692 bp, 40 predicted proteins | sample ER_DNA_183_FD_194490 | JGI IMG/M metagenome (GOLD analysis project Ga0307302, IMG submission 194490) | Bulk soil microbial communities from the East River watershed near Crested Butte, Colorado, United States - ER_DNA_183 | ecosystem: Environmental > Terrestrial > Soil > Floodplain | place...
AGTTTAGCCGTACCATTTTCGACCTGAAGAGGGGTCTCCTGATCTGCGGTCTGGCGAGTCTGGCGCTCGCCTCGTCGGCACATGCCGGCAACGTCGAGGTGCTCGTCACCCTGAAGCAGCCTGCGCTGGCCGAGGTCTTCGCACAACGGAGCACGCTGGCCTACTCCTCGTTCGCGCGGCCGCACCGCCTGCTGCTCGGCGCGCCGGCGAGCAGGGACTACCTCGGGCGCCTCGATCGTGCGCAGCGTGTCGTGCAGGCGCGGATTCGCGCCTCGATTCCCAGCGCCCACGTTCGCTGGCGCTACGGCGTTGTTCTCAACGGCTTCGCGGTCGTCGTGCCCAGCAGCCGGGTTTCGACGATCGCCCGCATAACCGGGGTCGCGCACGTGTGGCCGAGTGTGACCTACCACACGCTGCTCGACAGGACGCCAGAGCTCATCAGTGCGCCCCAGGTCTGGGGGCCGACGCTCGCTACCGCAGGACAGGGCATGAAGATCGCGATCGTCGACGACGGCATCGACCAGACGCATCCGTTCTTCGCGCCCACGGGTTTTTCATATCCCGCGGGCTTTCCGAAAGGTCAAACGGCCTATACGACACCGAAGGTGATCGTCGCGCGAGCCTTCGCGCCGGCGACACCCGTATACAAAAACGCGCGGCTGCCGTTCGATCCCGAGCTCTCCGATCACGGAACGCATGTGGCCGGGATCGCAGCCGGTGACAACAACACGGCGACGCGGACCGGCGTGCGTCTTTCCGGCATTGCCCCTCGAGCCTATCTCGGGAACTACAAGGCCCTCGGCATCCCGAGCCAGTTCGGTGCGAACGGCAATTCTCCCGAGCTCGCCGCTGCGATCGAAGCTGCGGTCCGCGACGGCATGGACGTGATCAACCTCTCGCTCGGGGAAACGGAGATCGACCCGCGCCGCGACGCCGTGGTCAATGCGCTCAACGCCGCCGCGGACGCCGGCGTCGTTGCGGCGGTTTCGGCAGGCAACGACTTCGACCAGTACGGCTATGGGACGATCACGTCACCGGCCAACGCGGCCAAGGTGATCTCGGTCGCCGCATCAAGCGGTGGGCATGGCAGTCCCGATGTGGATCACATCGCGAGCTTCTCCTCCGCCGGCCCGACGCCCTATTCGCTGACGTTCAAGCCGGACGTCACCGCCCCAGGCGAGGACGTCGCGTCGGCCGCGCCCGGCGGCAGCTACGTCGAGCTCAGTGGAACGAGCATGTCGGCACCGCACGTCGCGGGAGCGGCGGCCGTGCTGCGCCAGCGGCATCCGACCTGGACGCCGGAAAATGTGAGATCGGCACTGGCGCTGACAGGCGATCCGGTGCACAACGGGAGCACGTTCGAGGTCAACCCACTTCGTGAGGGCGGCGGGCGGATCGATCTCGTCAAGGCCGACGAGCCGCTCGTGTTCTCCAGTCGGACCGCGTTGACGTTCGGCTTGCTCAAGCCCGGCTCACGCGCAACGCGCAGCCTGACGCTGTCGGATGCGGGCGGCGGCGCCGGTAGCTGGAGCGTCGGTTTCAGCAATGGAGCCGCTCCGGTCTCGGCCCCCACGCAAGTGACCGTGCCGGGCGTGCTCCCAGTAACGGTGAACGTGCCACGTGGCACGCATGAAGGCGACGTCACCGGCTTCGTCGTCCTCACCCGCAGCGGCGTGCGCCGGCGGATCGCGCTCTGGTTCCGAACCGAGCGGCCGAAGCTCCGGCTCGACCGGCGCACGTCCCTCGCGAGAACAGGGAACTACTCCGGCAACACGTCCCGCGGCGCCTCCCGCGTCACGTCGTACCGATACCCCGACGTCCTGCCGGGCCACGCGCCGTTTCCCGTCCGCCTCACGGGTCGCGAAGTCGTGTATCGCGTGCAGATTCGGCGCCGGATAGCGAACCTCGGGGTGGCGGTCACGTCGCGCGATCGGGGCGTCAAGGTCGAGCCGCGCGTGGTGAGGGCGGGCGACGAGAACCGGCTCGCCGGCTACACGGCGCTGCCCTACGACCAGAATCCCTACCGCGCCAGCTACGGGCGCCACCGCCTCGTCGCCGGCGTCGCTCTCCCCGGCCCCGGCACCTACGACATCGTCTTCGACACCCCGGCAGGGGGCAGGACGGGTGGATTTCGATTCCGCTTCTGGCTCGGTGACGCGACTCCGCCGTCCGCGCGGGTCCTCGGGGTGCATGGTCGCTTTCTCGAGCTGGCGGTGAGCGACGGCGGCTCCGGCGTCGATCCGGAGTCGCTACAAGCTCACATCGACGAAGACTTCGTGCCGGTCTCGTATCACGCGGGACGGGTGCGAGTGCCACTCTCGGGGATCTCCGCCGGCCGGCATGCGCTGACCTTCTCCGTCGCCGACTACCAGGAGACGAAGAACATGGAAAACGTTCCGCGCATCCTCCCCAACACGCGGACGCTGCGGACCTCGTTCGTGATCCGCTAGCGCTTCCGGTCTGTCTCTTCGATCGTCGGCAGCTGGTCGAGGTCTCGCTCGACGCTCGCAGCGAACTCTTCGGTCTCGGTCCGGAGCAGCTTCAGCTGACTCTTGCGGTGCGTGCGTTCGCGCCGCTGCCTTGCCTCGCTGCCGAACCGCGCCGAAACCCTCGGCCACTCAGCGCCGAGTACCGCCGCGACGGTGCCGATCAGCAGGGCGATCATCAACCAGCCCACGGGCCCATTCTACCCGCCGTCGGCCGGTGCCAGCACCCGGCCGGCATGACCTGCTCGTCGTCGTGCGCTAAACCCGGGAGCGGCTCGAGCCGATACGAGGCACATGACCGGGCAGCTCCTCGTCCCTTACATGGTCCTGTGGGCCGCGCTCATGCGGGCGTTGCTCGTGCGGGCCAAGATCGCCCCGCCGATGTGCGCCCGTTGCGGCCTCAAGCTCGAGCGCTCCCAGCTCGGCGAAGCGGTCTGTCGCTGCGGGCACTAGTACTTCTCGGCTGAACCGCAAGGCTACGATCTCGCTGTGAGGGAGATCCTCCAGGAGCTCGAGCGCTGGCGCGCAGCCGGGGAGCGAATCGCCGTGGCGACCGTCGTCGCAACGCGCCGCTCCGCCCCACGGCCCATCGGCTCGAAGCTCGCCGTGTCCGAGAGCGGAGAGCTCGCAGGCTCCGTCTCCGGCGGCTGCGTCGAGAGTGAGGTCGTCGAGGCAGGCCGAGAGGTGCTCGCCGGCGGCGAGCCCAGGCTGCTCACCTTCGGGATCTCCGACGACCTTGCGCTGAGCGTCGGGCTCCCCTGTGGAGGCGAGATCGACGTCTGGGTATCCGAGCCCGATCCTGAGCTCCTCGGCCGCCTCGCCGATGTCACACGTGAGGAACGCCGAGCAGTCGCATTCACGGACCTCGACGACGGAACCGAACGGCTCGTCCCGGACGGCGACGATCCGGTTGCGGACGACCTGATTCGAGGCGGTCACAGCAAGGTTGTCGAGCTGCACGGCAGGCGGGTCTTCGCCGACGTCTTCGGGCCACCACCGCGACTGCTCGTCTACGGCGCCGTCGACACTGCCGACGCGCTCTGCGCCGCGGCACGCGGTCTCGGCTGGCACACGATCGTCGCAGATGCGCGCGGACGCTTCGCGACCCCGGAACGGCTCCCGCATGCGCACGAGGTGATCGTTGCGTGGCCGGAAGAGACGCTCGCGCAGGTGCAGCCGGATCACGCCACGGCGGTCGTCGTCCTCACCCACGACGACAAGTTCGACATTCCGATGCTCATCGGCACGCTGACGACCGACGCCTACTACATCGGCGCGCTCGGCTCGCGTCGTAACCAGGAGCGACGCCGCGGGCTCCTGCTCGAGGCGGGAGTCGACGAGTCTGCGCTCGACCGGATCTCCGGTCCGGCCGGTCTCGACATCGGGGCTCACACGCCGGCCGAGACGGCGATCTCCATGCTGGCGGAGATCATGGCCATGCGGGCCGGCCGCGACGGCGGCCGGCTCAGAGAGTCGTCCGGTCGCATTCACGCCGAAGTCGGCTGAAAGCAGTCTAGGGCCGGGTCTCGCCGGCCTCGTAGATTCGCATCGGCAATCCCGCGAGCGGCTCACCGCCGTCTGCGGTCACGAGCCAGGTGTCCTGCATGTAGAGACAGTCCTGTCCGTTGTCGGCGATGACATGCGGGTGCATCGAGAAGACCATGTTCTCGCGCAGCTCGGTCTCGATCGCTTCGCCGATCTTCGGATGCTCGATCATCGTCATCCCGATCGAGTGACCGGTGACGTGTCCGAGGTGGTAGCCGCGATCGGTGAAGCCTTGCGAGACCGCGCGGTGCACGTCATGAGAGGTCGCACCCGGCCTGAGAGCTGTCTTGGCCGCCTCGAAATACTCTTCGTAGGCTTCGACCATCCTGCTCACTTCGGCGTTCGGCTTACCGATCGAACGCGACACCTCGACCCAGTGGCCGCCCGGCCCGGCGATCTCGAGTGACGGGATGCAGAACTCGCCCAGCACCGTGCTCTTCCGCGCGATCGCGAACTCCGCGCCGACGAGCACCATGTTCATCGTCAGGCGGCCGCAGCCTTCCTCGACGAAGAGCTTCTCCGCCGGAGCGAGAACCTCCGCTGCTGTCTTCCCCGGCGCGTAGGCCTCGAGGAAGGCCCAGAATCCCTCGGTGTTGATCCGCACCGAATCGCGCACGGATTCGAGCTCGTTCTCGCTCTTCACCGCGCGCGCCAGATCGAACTCGACATCGAACGGGACGAACTCGACCCGCAGGTGCGTCCCTTCGAAATCGCGGACTGCCATCACGTAGTCCAGCCCATAGACCCCGACCCGCTGTCCGGCCAGCCGCTCGCCGATGTACTGGCCGGGCCGCTCCGCGAAGACCTGGTCCTCGATCCACGACGTTGCGTGCTCGCCGACGTAGCGGGCCTCTGCCGGGAACACGATGGTCGAGTCTCCTTCACGCGGCAGGATCACGTACGCGTAGCGATGGACGATCACGAAGCCGGACATGTACGTGACGGCGCCCTCGAAGCCGGTGTACTCGGAGCCGCAGACGACAACGGCATCGAGGTGCTGCTCGGCCATCGCCTCGCGGATGGCGCTGTAGCGCCGTTCGATCTCGGCCGGGCTCACCACGATTGCTCCAACCCTTTCACGAGCGCCCAGATCGCGCGATTCAGCGGTGTCGGGATCCCGTGCTCCTCGCCGAACCGGACGATTCCCCCGTTGAGGTAGTCGATCTCGGTCGGACGTCGTGCCTCGACGTCCTGCAGCATGGACGCCTTGTGACCGTAGGCGATCTCGGGCTTCGCCGCGTGGTCGATCAGATCCTCGGGATCGGCGTCGAGCACGATTCCCTGTGCCGCCGCGACCGCCTTGCCCTCGTCGACGAGGCCGCTCACGAGTCGGCGCAGCTCGGGGTCCTCGCAGACGCGTCCGTGCGTCAGCCGCGTGAGCGCCCCGACCGGGTTCGTCGCTGCATTGAAGATCACCTTCCGCCACTGGGGCCCACGTGCGTCCTCGACGGCCTGGGTCGGCATTCCGGCACGGGTGCAGGCCTCGGCCAGCCGGGCGATCTCCTGGAGCGGAGCCGGCTTGGGCTCGAACGGCCCGAACGTCGTGTCGCCCTTGACGTCCCACTGCACGTGGCCGGGCTCGAGCAGCTTGCCGGCGGGGAACGTCGTCCCCCGGATCACCCGCTCGGTGTGTTTTGCAATTGCTTCCTCATTGCCCAGGCCGTTCTGTACGGTCGCGACGCAACCATCCGCGAACGCTCCGGCCGTCGCCTCGATCGCGGCCGAGGTGTGCATCGCCTTGGTCGCGACGATGCCGAAGTCACAGGCCGGAAGCTCGGCCGGGTCCGACGTGGCTTTCGGCCGGCCGAGCGCCTCCCCCGCTCCGCTCAACCGCAGGCCGTCACGGTTGATCGCGTCGACGTGTTCGCGGTAGAGGTCGTACGCCCAGACCTCGACGTCGTCGAGCTGTGCGAGCGTTGCCGCGAAGAGCGAGCCGACGGCGCCGCAGCCTACGACGCAGACCCTCACGAGTACGACGCCTCGCGTGCCGCTACGAGCCGGTAGACCGTCGTGTGCAGCGGCACGTCGACCTCGCAGCGCGCCGCCTCGCGCACGAGCGCGCCGTTGATCAGCTCGACCTCGGTCGGCCGCTGAGCCTCCACGTCCTCGAGCATCGACGGATAGTGCGCGCTGCCTCGCCGCGTCGCCAGGACGTTCATCTCCCAGGGATCGTCGTACAGCTCCACTCCCGCGGCCTCGGCGACACGCTTCCCCTCGTCGACCAGGTCATGTACGAGATGGCCGAGATCGGACGGCTCTGCCTCGGCCGCGAAATGGGCGTCGTGTGGCAGGCCGGTCAGCGCGGACACGCCGTTCACCGTTGCGTTGAAGACCAGCTTCGACCATTGGGCCGGCCGCAGGTCCGCCATTGCCTCCGCTTCGAGCCCAGCGTCGAGGAGGAGCTGCGCGATCTCCTGGGCCCGCTCGTAGGACGACCCTGCGTAGGGTCCGAGCCATGTCGGCGTGTCCAGGATGTACTCGACGTGCGTGTCGGAGTGCTTCGTCCCGCTCATGAACGTGACAGCGGAGACGAGGGGCCAGCTTCCCTGCGCTCGCACGATCTCTTCTGCGCCGAGCCCGTTCTGGACGGTCATGATCGTCGCTCCGGGGAACCGGCCCGCGAGCGAAGCGGCCGCTCCGGTCACCCCCGTCGCCTTCGTCGCGATGATGCCGAGGTCGAACTCGGGAAGCTCGCTCGCTTCAGCAACCGCAGTGACCCGCACGGTGAAGTCGTGCCGCCCGCTCACTTTCAGCCCGTGCTGGTTCAGTGCCTCCGCGTGTTCGTTCCGCCGCGTGAGCACGGAGACGTCTGTCACCGTCGCCAGATGGGCGGCGAAAAGGCTCCCGATCGCACCGGCACCGATGACGCAGACCTTCACGCGAACTTGGCGCGGAGATACTCGAGGTACGGATCCGGATCGATCTCCGAGCCGGTGACCCGGCGCAGGAGCTCCGGCGGCGAATATCGGCTGCCGTGGTGATAGATCTGCTCACGCAACCATTCGCGTAGCAGCGTGAACTCGCCGCGCGCGAACTGCTCTTCGAGGTCGCCGAGCTCGGCCACCGCCCGCCGCCAGATCTGGACCGAGATGACGTTGCCGAGCTGATAGGTGGGGAAGTAGCCGAAGAGCCCCGCCGACCAGTGCATGTCCTGCAGGACGCCCTGCGCGTCGTCCAATGCCTCGACGCCGAGGTACTCGCGCATGCGCGCGTTCCAGACCTCGGGCAGGTCCTGCACTTCGACGGTCCCTGCAAGCAGCTCACGCTCCAGCTCGAACCGGAGGATGATGTGGAGCCCGTAGGTGACCTCGTCGGCGTCCCCGCGGATCAGGCCGGGTCGCACGGCGCTCACCGCCCGGACGAACGATCCTTCGCCGACCTCTCCGAGCGTGTCGGGGAAGAGACCCTGGAGCTGCGGGTAGAACCAGCGCCAGAAGCCGGCACTTCGCCCGACGAGGTTCTCCCACGTCCGGCTCTGGGATTCGTGGATTGCGCTCGAGGTTCCCCCTCCGAGCGGTGTCCTCGCGAATGAGCGGTCGATGTCGAACTCGTACACACCGTGGCCGAACTCGTGCATCGTCGAGAAGAGTGACGTGATGTCCCGCTCGTCGGTGTGTGTCGTCAACCGGATGTCTCCCGCCCCGGGCTTCGACGCGAATGGGTGCGGTGTCTCGTCGAGCCGCCATGAGCTGGGATCCCAGCCGAACGCCTCGAGCACCAGCCGTCCGGCCTCGTGCTGCGCAGCAACAGGAAACGGGCCCTTCAGGTCCTCGACGACGTCGTCGCGATGACGCTCGACGAGCTCGACGAGCTCGCCCTTCAGCCGCCCGAAGACCTCCTCGACCTTCGCCGTCGTGAGCCCTTCCTCATATTCGTCGAGCAGCGCGTCGTACGGCTCGTCAACCTCCGGGAAGCAGGCGATGTATTGATGCTTCAGCTCCAGCTGCCGCTCGAGATGCGGCCGGAAGAGCGCGAAGTCGGAGGACGTCTTCGCGTCGTCCCACGCCGCGACACCGACGCCGTTCGCCTGGGCCAGCTCGCCCGCAAGGTCCGACGGGATCCTTCGCGCGCGGTCCCACTCGCGGCGGGTGACGCGAACGAGCGCTCCGTCCGCAGAGTCCGGATCCTCCTCCGCGGCGAGCCGCTCCAGAAGCCCACCCACCTCATCGGTGACGAAGCGCTGGTGCGAAAACTCCGCGAGGGTTGCGGCCACATCAGCGCGCGCCTTGGCTCCCCCGCGAGGCATCGAGACGCGCGCGTCCCAATCGAGGATCTGCTCCGCGTGCCCGAGGTCGGCGAGCTCGGCGAGGATTTCCTTCAGCCGCTCGAGCGGCGACTGGGCCGGCGCCGTGGCGCTCAAACCGCCTGCGGCGCGAGCTTCTCGCGGAGGTAACGCACGTACGGCTTCGCATCGATCGGGCTGCCCGTGACGCGCTCGATCGTCTCCTGCGGCGTGAACTTCCGGCCCATGCGATAGAGGTGGTCTCGCAACCACTCACGCACTTCGCCGAACTCGCCGCGTTCGAAGCGCTCGTCGACATCGCCGAGCTCCTCTTTGAGGCGCTCCCAGATCTGGACCGAGATGACGTTGCCGAGCGAGTACGTCGGGAAGTACCCGAAGCCGCCGCCGGCCCAGTGCATGTCCTGCAGAACGCCGTGTGCGTCATCGGGAACGTCGACGCCCAGGTACTCCTCCATGCGGGCGTTCCAGGCTCCGGGCAGGTCGCGCACGGCCAGTTGCTCCTCGATCAGCTCCTGTTCCAGCTCAAAGCGGAGGATGATGTGCAGGTTGTAGGTGACCTCGTCCGCATCGATCCTGATCAGGGACGGGTGCACCTTGTTGACCGCGCGATAGAAGGCCTCCTCGTCGACCGAGCGGAGCTGACCGGGGAATGTCTCCTGCAGGCGCGGGTAGAAGAAACGCCAGAACGAGCGGCTCCGGCCGACGAGGTTCTCCCACGTCCGGCTCTGGGACTCGTGCAGACCGAGCGAGACACCCGAGCCGAGCGGCGTACCTGCGATCGACTCGTCCACGCCCCACTCGTAGACACCGTGCCCGAACTCGTGCATCGTCGCGAAGAGCGAGCTCAGGTCGTCAGGGCGGAAGTTCGTCGTGAGCCTGATGTCCCCGTGTCCCGGGCTCGTCATGAACGGATGCTGTGTCTGGTCGATCCGCCATTCGTCGTCCGTGTAGCCGAAGCGGCGCAACACCTCGAAGCTGAACTCCCGCTGCGCACCCTGGTCGAAGGCCTGGTGGAGGGAGGAGTCGTCGACCTCGCCGGCAGCGCCGATCTCCTGGATCAGCGGCACGAGCTCCTCCTTCAGCTGGTCGAAGATCTGCCGGACGTCGGCGGTCTTCATGTTCGGCTCGTAGTTGTCTAGGAGCACGTCGTAGGTCTCGTCAGCCGGGTCGAAGCATTCGATGTAGCGGTGCCGCAGCTCGAGGTTGGTCTCGAGGTACGGACGCAGCGCCTCGAAGTCGGACTCTTCCTTCGCTGGCCCCCAGGCCGACAGTGCAACCGCAGACGCCCTGTTCAAGTCACCGACCAAATCCGGGGGAACGCGCGTCGCTTTCTCGTAGTCACGGCGGGTCACCCGGATGAGACTGGCCTCGAACGAGTCGTAGTCCGAGCTCTCTTCGAGACCGCGCAGCTCCTCGAGAAGCCGGCCGATGTCGGGGTTGACGAAGCGCTCCTGCGCGAGGGTGCTGACGGTGCCGATCGCCTCCGCACGGGCCGCGGCCCCTCCGGGCGGCATCATCACCCGCTGGTCCCAGAACAACAGCGTCGCGGCCTTCGTGAGGTCGGTCACCTCAGCGAGGCGCTGTTGCAGCTCTGCGAACCTGGGATCGGTCATCGAGCGAACTTTGTCAGAAGGCGCCGGGGCCGGGCCAGCCGGACCGAAAATTCACGCCCGCCGGTGAGGCCGGCCGGGCGCAGGATCAGGACGAGAGCCATAAGTGCGCCCACGACCACGATCCGCGTCCCGGCGGGCAGATCCACCGACCGACCGAACAGATGGATGCCGCTCTCCGCCTCGGCGAGGAACGAGTCGACCGCACTGACGGCGAGCGCGCCGACCACGGCGCCCCAGAGGCTCGTCGCCCCGCCGATCACCAGCATCGCGAGGGTGATGAACGTCAGGTCGAGGTAGACCGACTCGGTGTTCACGGGAAGCATGTGGACGAGGAGCCCGCCCGCGAAGCCCGCAATTGCACCGGAGAGTACGAAGGCGACGAGACGCTGGCGATAGACCGACACGCCGACGGCCCTTGCCGCAGCCGCGTCTTCCCGCGTGGCGCTGAGCAGCCGCCCGAACCGCATTCGCCTGTATGCGAATGCGACGACGACGGCGAGCCCGGCGCCGAGAGCAGCCTGCATCAGCCCGGTGGTCTCCGGGACGGCGGAGAACGTGTTGAGGCCGGGCCCGATCTTCTCCCAGTAGCGCAGCACGTTGTGCGTGATCTCGAGCACGCCGAAGGTTGCGATTCCTGCGGCAAGACCCGACAGCCGCATGAGCGGAAGCCCGACCACGAGTGCGTACGCGGCTCCGACGGCAGCCGCGAGCGCGAGCGACCAGACGTTCCCGATCGTGTGGTCGCCGAGCAGACCGAAGAGGTGGGGCATGATCGCCGGCTTTTCCTGCACGGGCATCGAGAGCACTCCGGCCGCCCAGGCGCCGACGGCGACAAAGCTGATATGGCCGAACGAGAGCACGCCCGAGTTGCCGATGAAGACGTAAAGGGCGACGACGATCGCGACGTTCACGAGCGCGTTGATCACGTAGGTCTCGGTCGACGTCGAGACCAGCGTTCCCACGAGCGCGGCAAGTGCGACGAGCGCAAGCGGGGCAAGTAGCTGAAGTGCTGCGTCGAGGCGTCTCATACGCGCTCCACCGCCTGTTGTCCCTCACGCGTGAAGAGACCGCCCGGACGCACGAGCAGCACGAGGATCACGGCCGCGAACAGGAAGGACGGCAGGTACTGGCTCTGGTTCGTCGGGAGCGCGCCGCCGAGGAGCCCTGACGCGAAGCCGATCGCGAACCCACCGAGCGTTGCAGAGACGAGCCGGTTCATCCCTCCGAGCACGACCCCCGCGAGAACGAGGATCGTGTCGCGCAACGCGAAGTCAGGAGTAACCAGCGGGTTCTGGACCGTGAGCATGACCGCGACGATCGCCGCAAGAACGCCCGATATGAGAACCGCCGCGCTGATCACACGTCCCGCGCGCACACCGAGGAGCTCTGCGGTGCGGAAGTCCATGGCCGCCGCCCGCATGTGCAGGCCGACGCGTGTGCGTCCGAGCAGGAGAACGAGGACGAGCAGGCAGAAGGCGGCAAGCGCGGTCGCAACGATGGCGATCTTGCGAATGTCGACGCCGGAGATGGTGACCGGCTGGTTGAGCGTCGCAAGCGACGACGCGATCTTGCCGAGCGGTCCGAACCAGAGCAGCGCGATGCTCTGGAGCAGGAAGGCGACTGCGAAGGTCGCGACCAGCATCACGGCAGGCGACTGGCCGCGAAGGGGCCTGAAGACGATCCGGTCCATCATCAGCGAGAGAGTGAGGACGACGGCGAAGCACAGCACGATGCCGACCGAGACCGGCCAGCCGCGCTCCGAGGCGAATGCGAGCGCATAGGCGCCGGCCATGACGAGCTGCCCGTACGCGAAGTTCACGAGCCGCAGCACGCCGAACACGAGCCCGATCCCGACAGCCATAAGTGCGTAAATGGCCCCCAGTCCGGTCGCGTCGGCGAGTGTCTGCCAGTCGATGTTGAGGAGGGCGACGGTCATGCCATGTACGCACTGACGAGCGCGGCGGTGTCCCCCGCCGACTCCGGGCCGAGGGTCAGTCGCTGCTGCCCGTTCGCAAGGACGTGCGAGCGGTCCGCAAGCGCGACCGTCCGCTGCGCGCGCTGCTCGACGAGCAGCACCGCGAGCCCACGGTCCCGGATCGCCGCGAGCGTCTCGAAGACGACGTCGACCATGCGCGGCGCCAGGCCGAGCGAGGGCTCGTCGAGCAGCAGGACCTCGGGGTCGGCCACGAGAGCGCGCGCAATTGCAAGCTGTTGCTGCTGGCCGCCCGAGAGCGTGCCGGCCTTCCGTCGGAGGGACTCCTTGACGGCGGGAAAGAGCTCGTAGACGCGCGTCAGATCCTCAGCTATGCCGTCACGGGAACGCCGGCCGGCCAGACCTAACTTGAGATTCTCGTCCACGGTCAGGTCGGCGAAGATCCGCCGCCCTTCCGGCACGAGGGCGACTCCCTTTCGCGCGACCGCCTCGGGACGCTTGCCGACCACCGACTCTCCCCTCACCCGCACGTCGCCGGCAGCGACCCGGACCGCGCCCATGATCGCGTGAAGCGTCGACGACTTGCCGGCGCCGTTCGGACCGATCAGTCCGACGATCTCGCCACGGTCGACCTCGAGGGAGAGGCCGTGAACGGCCGTCACGGCACCGTGACGCACCTCGAGGCCCTCGACGGCGAGCAGCGGGACGCTCAACCTTCGTCGTCCACGTCGTGAACGGCGCTTTCGCCAAGGTAGGCGGCCGCCACGTCGAGGTTGGCGCGGATTTCCTCCGGCGTCCCTTCCGCGAGGACGCGCCCCTGGTCGAGTACGTAGATGCGGTCGCAGAGACCCATGATCAACGCCATGTTGTGGTCGATCAGCAGAACGCCGGCAGCGTGGTCGTCACGAACGCCGCGCACCGCCTCGGCGAAGTCGGGGACCTCGGCCTCGGGCAAGCCGGCGGCCGGCTCGTCCAGCAGCACGAAGCGTGGTCTGGTCGCAAGCGCGCGGGCGACGCCGAGGCGCCGCTCGTCACCCTGCGCGAGCGTGCCGGCGGACGCCTCTGCCTGTGCGCTGAGACCGAGCGTTTCGAGCAACTCGGACGCCCGGAGCCGTGCTTCGCGGGCAACCGCGCCGACACCGAGCGCCGCGACCTCGAGGTTCTCGCGCACCGAGAGTGACCGAAAGGCGTGACTGTGTTGAAAGGTGCGCGACAGGCCCTGCCGGCCACGGCGGCTCGGGCTCCAGTGAGTGACGTCGCGCCCTTCGAGCTCGACCGTCCCGGACGTTGGGCGGTCGAACCCGCTGAGGACGTTCACCAGCGTCGATTTGCCCGCCCCGTTCGGGCCGATGAGCCCCGCGATCTCCGCCCGGCCCAGCTCCAGGGTGACGTCGCGGAGAGCGTGCACACCCTCGAATGACCGCGACACGGAGGAGGCCCGGAGTGTGTCTCCGGGCCTCCTCGTCGTTTCGGCCGGGTTCGCTCGTCCCAAGCGAGCCTTAGATCTTGGGAACCTTCTTGGCGACGATCGTTCCGACGACCTTCGGAACGTTGTCCTGGATCCTGATGATTCGGTAGCGGCGGCCGAACACCGTGTGCAGCGTCCGGGAGAAGTTCACGTTGCCGGAGATCGTCGGCACGTTCTTGAACTTCTCCATCACCTTCGCAAGCGTGATGCCCTTCGTCGAACCGTGCGCGCGCTTGATCGCCACGACGAGCCCGTCGATTGCCGAGGGGCCTGTGATGAAGCCGCCGGTTCCCGCTCCGACCTTCTTGGCCAGCGCGTTGACAACCTTGCTCGGATCGTCGCCGAAGCACGACGCGAAGGTGACGAACCAGTAGTTCGACACCTTCGGATTCGTCGGCAGCCAGTACGTGCCGTCACCGGCCCACGAGTTCAGGATCGGGGTGTTGTTCCCGAGCGTGCGCAGGCCCGTGATGAACGGCGACAGAGCACCGAACGCACCGGCTGTCGAGGTGACGATCACGTCGGCCTTGACGTTGTTCAGCCGGCTGACCGCATTCTGCACGTTGTTCCCGCCGAGCGATTGGTACGTCTCGTTGGCGACGATCTTCCCGCCGAGCTGCTTGAAGCGGACGTCGAACGCCTGGACCACGTTCTTGAAGTAGACGATGACCGTGTCGGTCGCGAGGGCCGCTGTCTTCCAGCCCCTGCTCCGCGCGTACTGGGCCATGGCTGACCCTTCGTCTTGTGCAACGTTGCCGAAGCTGAACGCCAGGCGCCCCTTTGGGCCGAACCGCTTCGGTCCCATCTGGTCGGTACCGATACAAGGTGCGATCGCAAGGACGCCCCGGTCGATCGCCGCTTTGACGACCGGTGCGGCGAAGTCGACGTCGCAGGTCGTAAAGAGGACGTTGGCCTTCTGTCCGAGCAGACGCAGAGCGCACGCCTTCGCAGTTGCAGGGTTGTTCCCCTGCGTATCGCACGTCCGGATCTGCAGCTTCCGCCCGCCGACTCCGCCCTTCGCGTTGACCTTGGCGACTTGCAGCTGTGCCGCGGCCAAGGCCGGAGTGTCGAAAGGCTTCATGGCGCCCGTGCTGTCGTACGCCCAACCGATGATGATCGGCGGCTTTGCCTGCGTGGTCCGGTGCCCCGCCGTCGCCGCAAGCGCGCTCCCGATCAGGACGAACGCCAGCAGTCCAGCTGCGGCGAACGCCCACCTTCCTCGAACTCTCATCTAGTGCCTCCTCTTGGGGTCGTCCTCATTGCTCGATTACACGGCACCGGGCGATACCTGGTCAAGCGGCGTCCGGTTTCGCGCCGACCAGGCACGCTCGAACGCCTCCTTCCCTCGACGTGCCAGCTCCTCTTCTGGAATGTCCCAGAGCGAGCCGGGCCAAGCGTTGCCAAACGTCCCGTTGTCCGAAAAGATCTCCAGGTCGTAGAACCCGTCCCACCCCGCACGTTCGAGCGTGCCGAGGAGCGCCGGGAGGTCTGCGACGCCGTCGCCGGGCAGAACCCGGTCCGCCCAACCGCGCGTCGGCTCGCGCCAGTCGGCGATGTGGACACCGACGAAGCGGTGGGCATGACGCTCGATCTCCTCGACGACCTCTGCCGTGTTCCACACGTGCCAGCTGTCGAACTGGATGCCGAGCGCCTGCCGGTCGGCGTCGTCGAGAAGCTCCGCCGCTTCCTGAAGCGACGAGATGCTCGTCCAGTCCTCCCCACCGATGCGGTTGATCGGCTCGAGCCCAATGCGCACTCCCGCACGTGCCGCTTCGTCTCCGATCGTGCGCAGGCCCTCGACGACGGTGTCACGATCGTCGCCCGGCCCCGTCAGGCACACGACCGAGCTCGGCTCGAATCGCGCGAGCCTGTGAACCGATGCGCAGATCGCGTCGATCCGCTCGCGAGGGTCGGCCGGGCCTTCCATCAGCGGCAGCGGCAGGATCGACGGCACCGCGGGGACCGCAGCCGCCCTCCCTAGCCCGCTCGCCTCGAGTTGCTCGAGCGCCTGGTCGTCGCCGCCTTCCGGGAGCTTGATCTCCCAGATGCCGATTCCGTCGACTCCCGCGGCAGCGTAGGCGCGCAGGTCCGACTCGAACGTCGCGGCCAGCGTCGTGATCTGCGAGATGGAGAAAGGTGGCCGCATGCAGGGGATTCTATGCCTGCCGAAGCCGCAGGAGCGAGCTGATCCGCCCGGCGATCCGCTCCGCGACAGGCGGTTGCAGAAGCTCCTTCGCGACGAGCGTGCCAGAGCCCGCACCGAGACCGGGACCGGGCCACGTGCTCGCGCCGATCTGGAAGAGGCCGTCGATCGGCGTGCTGTGACCGGGTTGCCGCGGAAAGGGACGCCAGAGGAAGTTCTGGTCGAGCGCGAGCGAACCGGAGTAAGGGTCGCCCTGCTGAAGGTTGATGTTCGCCGCCTGCAGGTCTGCGGGAGAAAGGACGACTCGCTTGAGAACCGAGGCCTCGAAGTTGGGGATGTGCCGCGCGAGCCGCGCTTGGATCCGGTCCGCATAGCGCTCGCGGAGTGACTCGTTCCACGTGCCGTCGCCGGTATCGAGCTCGCCGGCGGCGTCGCCTCTCACATGCCACGGAAGCTCTTGCAGCTGGATCCAGAGGAGCCCTTTGCCCGCGGGAGCGCGAGTGTCGTCGATCGTCAGCGGCTGGCCGACGACCACAGTGGCTTCGGCGGGCAATAGACCACGCTCGGCCTCGTTGACCGCCCCCGACACACCGTCGAGCCCGGATGTGAGATGGACGATCGCGGTGCGGCCGAGGCGGTCGTCGCCGTCCCAGCGCGGCGGCTCCGACAGTGCGAAGTGAATCTGCATCTCGGAGCGGCCGAAACGGAAGCGTTTTCCGGCTTCGCCGATCTCGGCCGGGACGTCGCCGGGCTCGAGCAGACGTCCGTACAGCTGCGTCGGTGTCACGTTGCAAACGACGGCGCGTCCGGCATTGAGAGTGTTTCCGTCCGTCAGCCGCACGCCTGTCGCACGGCCGCCGGAGACGACGACGCGCTCGACGTCCTGGCCGGTCCGGCACGTGCCACCGTGGTCCTCGATCAGCCGGGTGAGCGCGTCGACGAGGCGCGCGCCACCGCCTCGCGGGATCGGCATGCCGCCGGCTTCGATCGCGAACGCGATCACCCTGGTCATGAACCCGGACGCGGCCGCGTCCGGCCCGAGGCCGGTGTGGAGCACCCACGGAGCGAGCAACCCGTGCGTGCGCTCGGAGCGGAAGGTCGTCGTCAGCCAGTCACGGCTGCTCTGCACGAGCTCCCCGCTGAATTCCGCCAGACCTCTGCGTCCTAGCCTCCGGTAGGCCTTGACGCCGAGGTTCAGGCCGGCGCGAGACCAGAGCTCGGTTCCGAGGACTCCGAAGACGAGCTCCGCCTGAGCGGCGACGGCGGCGATCGTCTCCCGCCACGCCGCGCCGTCGCCCGGCGCGTGACGGTCGAGCTCGGCAACGTTCCCGTCGGTCCCGGTGGTCAGGAAGGCGCTCTCGCCGTCTGGAAAGAGCGTGCCGGTCGGGTGCTCGGTGTTCAGATACTCGAGGCCGCGTTCCGCGAGCGCGTCGCCGAGCTCCGCATGGGCCGGACCCCCGACCCAGAGTGGATGCCAGGCGCTGAACACGTCGTGGCGGAAGCCGGGCTCGGTCAACTCTGCGGTGCGGACCGCGCCGCCGAGCTCCGACTCGCGTTCGAGCACGGCGACTCGCCAGCCTGCGCGTGCCAGGAACGCCCCGCACGCAAGCGAGTTCACTCCGCTACCGACGATGATCGCGTCGTGATCAGCCACGTGCGAGCTCGCGAAACTCGTCGTCCGTGACGAGCCCGCGCTTCCTCGTCCCCAACTCCTTGACGCGCACGAGCAGATCGCGCTGTTCGTCGTCGGAAAGATCGAGCCCGAGCTCTTCCGCCTTGATCCGAATCGAGTCGATCCCGCTCTTCTTGCCCAGGACGATGCTCCGCTTCGCAGAGACGAGCTCGGAGGAGTACGGCTCGATCGCCGGCGGGTCGTGGAACTGGCTGGCCACCGCTCCCGATTCCCGGCGGAAGAGGTTGTCGCCGACGAGCGGCTTGAACGGTTCGAGCTCGTACCCCGAGACTTCGCGGAGCTGCTCCGAGAAAGCGCGGGCACGATCGAGCCTCAGGTTCGTCTCGACGCCGTAGAGCCCGCGCAGCGCGAGCGCGATCTCGGGCAGATTCGCGTTCCCGGCACGTTCCCCCATGCCGTTGACGGTGCCCTGGATCCACCTCGCCCCGGCGCGCACCGCCGCCAGGGCCGCTGCCGTCGCGAGGCCGAAGTCGTTGTGCCCGTGAAAGTGAATCGGGACATCCTGGCCCAACCACTCCCTCGTTTGGCCGACGAGCTCCGCGACCGCCTCCGGGCTCGCGATGCCGATCGTGTCGACGACCACCGCTTCCTGCGCGCCCGCTTCGATCGCTGTCTTGTACACCGTCTCGAAGTAGCCGGGATCGGCGCGGGTCCCGTCGACGCCGAAGAAGGCGACACGCACGCCCTGCTCGACCGCGAACGAGATCGCGTAGACGATCCGCTCGAGCATTGCCTCACGATCGACGCCCAGCGCCTGGAGTTTCAGATCCGAGATCGGCGACTCGATCACGCTCGCGCTCACCCCGAGCTCGACGAGAGCCTTGACGTCAGCCTCGACTGCGCGCGAGAAACCCCAGACCTCGGCGTTCAAGCCCGCGTCGCGGATCAGCTCGACCGCGCGCCAGTCGTCCTTCGAGACACGCGGAAAGCCTGCTTCGATTCGCTCGATCCCGAGAACGTCCAGCCCCTGTGCGAGCTGGAGCTTGTCCTCGGGGGTGAGAACGACGCCGACGGTCTGCTCGCCGTCTCGGAGCGTCGTGTCGTAGAAGCCGACCTCTGCCGAGAACGCATGCGCAGCATTGAGCGCGCCGGTCCAGAATGCGCCGCTAGAAGACAACCGTGCGATTCTCGTGGACGATCACGCGGTCCTGCAGGTGCCATCCGACCGCGCGTGCAAGAACGATCCGCTCGATGTCGCGACCGATCGCGGCCAGCTCCTCGGTCGAATGGCGATGCGACACGCGCGCGACGTCCTGTTCGACGATCGGGCCCTCGTCGAGCTCTTCGGTGACGTAATGGGCGGTCGCGCCGATGATCTTGACGCCCCGCTCGGCGGCGCGAGCGTAAGGCTCCGCTCCGGGAAATGCAGGGAGGAACGAGTGATGAATGTTGATGAACGGGACGCCGACGCGCTCGAGGAAGCCACCGGAAAGGATGCGCATGTAACGCGCAAGGACCACGAGCTCGACGTTTCCGGCCAACACGGCGGCCATCTGATCTTCAGCCGCGGACGGGCCGTCCCCGGAGGGGATGTGCGTGTACGGGACGCCGAAGGCGGCGACGTCGGCCTCGTGGTCGGGATGGTTCGAGATCACGTGGACGATCTGCGCATCGAAATCGCCTCGCCGCGCACGCCAGAGCAGGTCCAGCAGACAGTGCTCCTCACGCGAGACCAGCACCGCGACGCGACGCGGCTCGTCCGGATAGGCGAGCCGCCACTCCATGCCGAAAGGCTCGGCCACGTCCGCCACGAAGCTTCGCTCGAAATCGTCGGGTGAGCCGCCTTCCAGGCGGAAGGCCATCCGCATGTAGAACGTCCCGCCCTCGGGCTCGGTCGCGTACTGGTCTGCCTCGACGATGTTCGCCCCCTGTTCGAACAGGAAACGCGAGACCCCGGCGACGATGCCCGGCCGGTCGGGGCAAGAGATGAGCAGGTGGGTGGCGCTGCGGGTGCTCATCGAAAGTCGTCCGGGTAGGACGACAGCTTCTCGGCTCCGTCCGCGGTGATGAGGAAGTTGTCCTCCAGCCGAAGCCCTCCTCCTCCCGGCCAGTAAGCGCCGGGCTCGATCGCGAGCACCATCCCCTCCTCGATGACGCCGCCCCCTGCGCGGTGCGCATAGGGCGGCTCGTGGGCGCGCGCGCCCACGCCGTGCGCGATCGGGTGGCTCGGCTGCCCCGGATAACCGGCCGCCGTGAGCCCTTCGCGAACCAGGACGTCGAGCTCGGCCATGCTCGCCCCGGGCCGGCAATGGTCGATCGCCCGCCCATAGACGCCGAGCAGCGCTTCGAGCAGCTCCTCGTAGGCGGGGTCGAGGTCACCGGGACAGACGTTCTTCGTGTGGTCGCACCAGTACCCGTCCGCGCAGACCCAGATCTCGAACAGCGTCGGCTCGTGCTCCCGCACGGGGCCGTCTCCGGTGGCCGTGAACGTCCGGATCCCCTCGCCCGACCACACGAGCGAGAAGCCCAGAGCGAGGCCTACACGGCCTTTCCAGCCGGTCCCCTGGCCGTGCACGAACCCCTGCCAGAGAGCTGCCGCCTCGCTCTCCTTCATCCCCGGCCGGAGCTCCTTGGCGACGTGCTCCATCGCCGCTGCGGCGATCTCGTTCGCCAGCCGCATGCGCTCGATCTCCTGCGGCGTCTTGAGCGCCCGTGCGCGCGCCAGGAGCGCCGTGGCGTCGACGGCCGAGGGGAAAGCGTCGAACCAGGCCTTCGTGAAAGTGGTCGGCTCGCCCACCATTCGGTCGGAGGCCTGAGTGCCGAGCGAGAGCTCGAGCCCGACCTTCTCGTACGGCTTGGCCGCCTCCACGACCGCATCGAGCGTCCGGGCAAGCGGGGGCCGGGGATCGTCGGGGTCGTAGCCGGGAACGAGCACCACGGCAGTCGTCCAGGCGGTGTCGGCTGCGTCCTCAGCCGAAGGCTCGATCGTGATCAGGACCGGTGGGCCTTCCCGCGGAAACACCGCAGCGTCGTAGCCCTTCATCCCCCAGAAGTTCGTGAGATAGAGAACGTTGTCGGGGGCGCGGACGACGAGCGCGTCGAGATCCTCCTCGGCCATCAGCCCCTGCACTCGATCGAGCTTGGCGTGGTCGTGCGGCCAGCTCATCACCACGCGAGGCGAGGCGGTGCCGGCTCGCCGTGAGCGTCCTGCCACGAGATCACCGGGTTGCGCAGGATCCCGATCTTCTCGATCTCGGCCTCGATCACGTCGCCCGGCTTCAGATAGAGCGACGCGGCATCCTCGCTGAAGCCGGCGACACCGCTCACGGTTCCGGTCGACACGACGTCGCCTGCGGAGTACCCGAGTGCCGAGTAGTGCGACAGGATCTCCGGAATCGTCACGGACATGTTGCCGCTGTGCGACTCCTGCCGTGACTCCCCGTTGACCCGCAAGGTCATCTGCAGGTCGTGCGGGTCGCCGAGCTCGTCGGGCGTGACGATCCAGGGTCCGAGCGGGCAGAACGTATCGATCCCCTTGCAGAAGGAGAACACGCCGGAGCGCATCTCGCGCCGCTGGATGTCGCGCGCGGTGATGTCGTTGAAGATCACGAATCCGCCGATGTAATCCGCCGCCTCTTCTGGGCCGAACCATTTGCCGCTCTTGGAGATCACGACCGCGAGCTCGAGCTCGTAGTCGAGCTCCTCGGTCAGGTGCTCGGGATACACGATCGCCTCGTCCGGGCCGATGATCGCGTCGACGTTCTGGAAGAAGACGATCCACGGCGCGATCTCGTGCGACCAGCCGACCCGCTTCGACTCCTCCTCGTGCTCGCGGAAGTTGCCCGCGGTGTGGATGAACTTCTTCGGAATGATCGGCGCGTGCAGCGCGACGTCGGCGAGAGCGGCCTCGTTCCCCGTCGGAGCGGCGCCACCGCGTTCGAAGTACTCCCGCATCGAGGGAACATCGAGCTCGACGACCGTCTCGTCACGAAGCTCACCAACCTTTCCCTCGTCGTAGGTGATGAGCTTCACGTGGAACGTCCTTTCAGCCAGTCGACGACGTCTTGCGCGTTCCGGTCGGGCGGGAACACGGGATAGAAGACCTTCACGATGCGGCCTTGCTCGGCGATCAACGCGAGTCGCTTGTAGAGCGTCAGGCCTTCGACCTCGAACGTCGGCAGCCCGGGGTCACGCGCCAGCTCGAGCCACTCGTCGCTGATGACCGGAAACGGCATCCGGTTCCTTTGCGCGAACTCGATCTGATCGTCGAGGGTCTGGGCACTGAGCCCGGCGACGCGCGCACCGAGTGCGGCCAGTTCGTCACTGTGATCGCGGAAGGCGCACGACTGGGGCGTGCAGCCGCGCGCGCCGGGGATGTCGTCCCAGCCCGGCAGCAGGTCCCTCCCGGGCCGACCCGAACGTGGGTAGACATACAGGACCTCGAAGTCACGAAGGTTGACCGCGCCACGCGAGGATGGGAGCACCAGATCGGGAACCTCGCTCCCGGCCAAGTGGTCGGCGGCTCCGTCGTCGACGGGCACCGGTAGGCCTTCGGGGAGCACGTAAGGGTCGTGCACGATCACGCGGCCTCTGCGCGTCGCTTCGCGGCTCGAAGCACGAGCACCCGGATCAGCCCGCTGAACGGCCGGACGACCCGCCAGTAGCGGACGAATTTTCCACGCGAGACGGGATCGGGAACATGGACGCGCGTCTCCGTCGCCAGGCTGCCCTCCAGCGCGCGAAAGTCGATCACCGCGGTCGCCGGCGGTTCAGGCCCGTGACCTCGGAGGCGCCAGAACTGTCCCGTCAACGTCAGGACCATGCCTTCTCCCGGCACGTCCTCGAGAACCGTTGCGCGCGGGATCATCGTCGCCAGCATCGTGTCTCTCGCCCCGCGACGGCCGAGCCCACGCATCAACATCAAGGCGCGCACAAGGGGAAGCTCCTTGAACGTCACTTCCCGCAGAGCGCGATCGGCACGGACAGGATCGACCGCCACCTCCACCTCGTGGCGGGTGGAGAACTCGTACGCCGGGAGATACGCGTCGAGGCTCTTCACGCGACTTCGCAGATGCGCTGGGCAACCAGCGCGTAGACCTTCGCCATCTTCACGAGACCGTCGATCTCGAGGTTCTCACCGAGCACGGGATCCGGAAGGCCGATCGACGTGCCGTAGTTGACGCTCTCGATGCCGTAGCGCGTCAGCGCAGACGCATCCGAGAACCAGCGCACCGTGTCGCGTTCGGGCTTCGCACCGAAGACCTCGCTGTGGCCGGCGTCGATCGCCTCGACGAGCGGGTGCCCCTCCGCGATCTCGGATCCGGGCGCCGTCACGTAGATCTCGTGCTCGATCCCGTGGTCGGGGAAGCGCTCGCGCAGTCCGCGCACGAAGTCGCCCAGCGCTGCACGTGCCTCCGCCATCGGCATCGTCGGTGGAACGCGGAAGTCCACGAAGAGATCGGTCCGGTGAGGCGTGCGGGACACGCGCCAGGGGAAGCCGCCGTTGATCGCGCCGACGTTCACGATCCCCTTCTTGCCGCCGTAGGAGGTGCGCTCCTCCCACTCCGGCACGAACTCGAGCACGGCGTCGAGAACGTCGCGCATTCGCACGATCGACGTCTCGTCGCGCCGCCCCTCGCTGAAAGCCGTGTGGATGAACGGCCCGTTCGTCGAGATCCGCACCCACATCGCGCCGTAGTGGCCGAGCACGATCTTCTGCTCCGTCGGCTCGCCGAGGATGCACATGTCCGTGACGCCGCCGTGCGTGGGCAGGAAGCGCGAACCGGCGGCATAGCCGCGATATTCCGCTCCCACGAAGTCCGGGTACCACTGCGTCTTCTCGATCTCGCCTGCGACGCAGGCGATCATCACGTCGCCCTTGAGCATGACCCCTGCATCCTGCAGCGCGTGCACCGCCTCGATGTAACAGGCGAGCGCACCTTTCATGTTCGAGATACCGAGGCCGTAGATCCGTCCGTCCTGGACGAAGCCCTCAGGCTGGAAGCCGCGAATCCCTGCGAGCCACGGCTCCTGCCCCGAGTACGAGGTGTCCATGTGTCCGTTGAACATGAGCGACTTCCCGCCGCCCACCCTTGTCTCCCAGAGGCCGATGACGTTCGGCCGGCCGGCCTCGACCTCCTGCCACTGCACCTGGAGCCCCATGCCGGCGAGCTCGTCGCGCACGCGCTCGCCCATCGCCTGCTCGTCGCCGGTCGGGCTCGGGATCGAGACGAGGTCGACGGCGAGCGCGACCAGCCTGTCGGCGTCGATCTCAAGGGAAATGAGGCAGCACCTCCTTGCCGAAGAGCTCGATCTGCTCGTGCCGCCGGTCGCCCCAGAGCTCGAGCATCACGTGCGTGCAGCCCGCGTCGCGATACTCCTCGATCGCCGCGATGCAGTCGGCGGGAGTGCCTGCGATCGGCTTGCACTTGTCGAGGATCTCGTCCGTCACCTTCGCCTTGGCGGCGAGGCGTCCGCCCTGCTCCATCGCTTCTGCGACGGGTCGAATCTCGTCCTGGGTCAGACCCGCGAGATCGAGCAGCGTGTCCGCCGACCCCTTGATGTTCTGCACCTTGTTCGCGAGGTACATGCCGGCGATCTCACGCGCGCCGTCGCGGCCGGCCTCGCGATCCGATTCGTGGATCGACGCGACGATCGTGCAGCCGATGTCGATGTCCGCTGCGACGTTCTCACGCGTGTAGCGGACGAACGCGGGAGTCGTGATTGACGGAGTCAGGCAACCGTCCGCAATCTCGCCCGCGAGCGCCTGCATCTTCGGAGCGGTTGCCGCGACATACACGGGGGGAACTTCCCGCGGAGTCTCCGCTTCGTCCTGTAGGCCTGGCACGTCCGCGCTCCACGTATCGCCCTCGTAGGTGAACGGCTTGCCCCCGAGCACCCCGCGCACGATCTCGACGGCGTCTCGCATCGGCCCCAGCGTGCGCTTGCCGTTCAGGCGGGCGTTGTTGAGAAAGATCTTCGACGTGCCGAAGCCGAGCAGGAACCGCCCGGGCCCGGCCGCCTCCTGGACGACCCGCGCATCCATCGCCACCTGGACGGGGTGCCGCGTGAACGGGGAGATGATTCCCCAGCCGACCGTGAGCCGTTCGGTCTCCTTCGCAATCAGCGCCGACGCAACGGTCGAGGAGCGAGCCTCCATCCCGTGCTTGCGCCACCACGGATACGCCTCGGCGAGCCAGATCGTGTCCATCCCCGCGCGGTCCATGGCGCGTGCCGACTCGAGCATCTCGTCGAGCGGCTCCATGGTGAGCTGCATCACCCCGATGCGGAACGGCTGCGCCATCAGAGCGATCTTCTCACGCGGACAGCACCTTGAAGTAGAAGGCTCCTGGCCAGAGCGTCCCGTCCGGCCGCCGCGAGTACTCGGGCATCACCCCGAGCTTGGTGTAGCCGATCGCCTCATAGAAGGCACAGGCCTCGGTTCCGTCATGTGTCGTCAGCCACAACAGGGTGAGTCGACTCTCGAGCGCTGCCGCTTCGAGCGCCGCCATGAGCTGACGCCCGGTCCCGCGTCCACGCATCCCGCTCGCCACCCCGACACGCTGAACCTCCGCGCGGTGGTCGGCGTTCGTCGCGCCACTCAGGGCGAGCTGCCCCATCGCGACGATCTCGCCATCCTCCTCGCCGACGAGGAGGATGCGTGCAGACTCGTCGAGGTTCGCAACGACCTGGCGATACCAGCGCTCAAGGGCGGCGAGCCCCATCGTGTCGAGTGCGCCCAGCGCCATCCCGGCCCGCAGGGCGTCAAGGTGGACCGCCGCCAGGCTGCCGCAGATGCCATCCGCCTCCGACGGGCTGACCCGACGAAAGCGCAGAGTCGCTCCTATGAGCCCTCTGTCGAGGTCGGCGGCCCCTCCGCGCTCGGGGCCTTCGCCTCCTGCACCTGCTTGTCGAGCGCACCCAGCACCTGCGCCACCTGTTGGTTGACGATCGGCTGGAGCACGCGCTGACCCATCGAGGCGACCGGGCCGAGCAGGTGCACCTCGGCCTCCCAGTTCATCTTCGTGCCGCCACCTTCCTCGGAGAGATGAAACGACGTGTCCATGTTCAACACGGCGCCGACGCCGTTGCCTTTCGCGTGCAGCTTGGCGAACTCGGGCTCGCGCTCTTCCATCTTCTCGAAGTCGATCGACATGCGCAGGCCGCCGAGGCCGAGCGGAATCTTCACGTGCGCCCGCCAGTGCCTGTCGTCCTGGATGTCGAACGACTCGACACCGGGCATCGTCTTCGCCATCTGTGCCGGGTCGTTCAGCACCTCCCACACCGTCTCCCGCGGCGCCTCGAACTGTCTGTCCCCCGTGACCTTCATCTGGTCTCCACGCTGACGAGCTTGCGCGTGTCCTCCGGCTTTCGCAGCAGGTCCCACACACCCTCGTAGGGATTACAGCTCCGCCAGACGATCGGGCCCTCGCCCTTCCTTCCGAGTGCGTTCTGCAGGGCGGCGCAGACGGCATGGATCCCGGCGCCGCCGCCTTCTCCCATGCCCTTCGCACCGAGCGGCGTGAACGGCGACGTCGACTCGATGTAGCCGGTCTTCATCGGCGGCATGTCGAGTGCGTGCGGCACGTGGTAGTCGTAGAAGTTGGGCGTGAGCAGGTTGCCCTCCTCGTCGTAGGTGAAGATCTCGTGTGTTGCGGCACCGATTGCCTGCGCAGTTGCGCCGTGGACCTGCCCCTCGACGATCTGAGGATGGATGCGGTTGCCGCAGTCGTCCACCGCCGCGTAGTCGACGATCTCGTAGACGCCGGTGTCCGGGTCGATCTCGACCGCGCAGGCGTGGATCTGGGTCGCGTACGTGAGCGTGAGGTTGCCGTACTTGCGCTCCAGGTCAGGCTTCTCGAACTGCGGCCTGTACACGTATCTCACGTTGAGCGTAACGTCGAGCTCCGGCGGTAGCCCCGCGTTGTTCGCGTTGAGGATCGCTCCCAGTGCCATGAACGGAAGGGCAGCCTCGGGATTGCCCTTGATTCGCGCCTGGCTCTCGACGAGCTCGATGTCGTCCGGCCCGCAGCCGAAGACAGCAGCCGCGAGCTGCTTCATCTCGCCGGCGAGCTTGTCGGCGGCGCCCTTGACGGCGCCGAGCCCGGTGACGGCGAACTGGGACGCGTACGTCCCGGAGAAGCCGGCGTTCGAGTTCCAGTACGTGTCGTGGCCCGCGCGCACGTTGATCTCGTCCGGGGTGCACCCGAGGATGTCGGCGACGACCTGTGCTGTCGTCGTTTCGTGCCCCTGACCCTGTGGGACGGTCCCGAGCGTGACGACGACCTCGCCGAAGATGTCGAGCTTCGCCGTCGCGACCTCGTTGTTTCCGGAGAACTGCAGCTCCGGGTTCAAGATCATCGACTGCCCGAAGTTGTTCGTTCCCGAGTCGAGCGTGGAGCCGATCCCGATCCCGAAGAGCTTCCCGCGCGACTCTGCGTCCCGGCGCTTCTCCTCGAGCGAGTCGTAGCCGATCAGGTCGAGCGCGATGTCGAGACAGCGCGCGTAGTCGCCCGAGTCGTAGATGCAGCCGTTCGGCGTCTCGTAGGGGAATTCCTCGTGCTTGACGTAGTTCTTCTTGCGAACCTCGATCGGGTCGAGACCGAGCTCGCCCGCGACGATGTCGACGATCCGCTCGGTCAGCCAGAGGTGCTGCATCCGCGAGTACCCGCGGTTGGGTGCCACCGGTGACTTGTTGGTGCAGACCTGGGTGAAGTCGACTCGGACGTTTCGCCAGCGGTAGCAGCCCGGAGTGACCTGGGCCCAGATGATGCAGCCGAGCGGCTCGTAGCGCGGGAAGGCGCCGCAGTCGTCGATCGCCCGAACCGAGAAGCCGAGCATCGTCCCGTCCGCTTTGACGGGCACCGTCACGTCGAGGAACGTGCGCTCGTTCCCGTGCGTGTTCGCCGTATGTTGGTCTGTTCGCCACTCCGTCCACTGCACCGGCCGGTTGAGCTTGCGGGCGAGCAGGCAGCAAGCGGTGTACTGGGGGTGAAGGGTGATCTTGTTGCCGAAGCCGCCACCGATGTCCTGGCTGACGAAGCGCAGCTTGTCGATCCCGACCCGCAACGCCGGTGCCATCCAGATCGCCCCCACTCCCGGCATCTGGTGGGTTCCGTGGATCGTCCACTGGCCGGTGCCGCGGTTGAACTCGACGAGGCAGCCGGAGCATTCGAGCGGCGTCGAAGAGAAGCGGTCGAAGTGCAGCCGTTCGATGCGGACGACGTGGTCCGCATCTTCAAGGGCGGCGTCGAAGTCGCCCCAGTCGAAGACACCCGACCAGACCGTGTTCGAGCCCGCGTCGTCGTGCAGCACAACTTCGTCCTTGAGCGACTCCTCCCCGTCGAGCACGTGCGGAAGCGGCTCGTACTCGACCTCGACGAGCTCGGTCGCGTCACGCGCCAACTCGCGAGTGCGGGCAACCACGGCGGCGACCGGATCGCCGACGTGACGCACACGGCCGACTGCGAGGGCGTAGTCCTTGATGTGCGCGCCGGGAGGTGTCGAGAGCTCGAAGAACGGATCCGTGAGGATCGCGACCTCGTCTCCCGTGAGCGTCCCGTACACACCGTCGAGCTCGAGCGCCTTCGACACGTCGACGGACTTGATGCGCGCATGTGCATACGGCGAGCGCACGAAGTGGACGAAACCCATCTCGTGTCGCTTGACGTCGTCGAAGAAGACCCCTTCGCCCTGGACGAGCCGCTTGTCTTCTTTCCGCGGGACGTTCTGCCCGATGAAGCCGACCTTCGACTCGCCTTCCTCGACGACGAGTGGTCGCTCCGGAGTAACCGTTGTCTCGGTCACTGTGCCGCCGCCTTGATCGCCTCGACGATGTTCACATAGCCCGTGCAGCGGCAGATGTTCCCCTGGATGCCCTTGCGGATCTCTTCCTCGCTCGGGGAGCCGTTCTCCCGCAGGAGCGCAGTGGCGCTCATCAGCATTCCGGGGGTGCAGTAGCCGCACTGGAGCGCGTGGTGGTCGGAGAACGCCTGTTGAAGCCCATTGAGCTCGCCGTCGGAGGCGAGTCCCTCGACCGTCTCGATCTTTGCGCCGTCGGCCTGGACCGCGAGCATCATGCAGCTCTTCACGAGCACGCCGTCGATGAGGACGGAGCACGCGCCGCAGTTCCCGGTGTCGCAGCCGATGTGACTGCCGGTCAGGCTGAGGTCGTCCCGGATGAAGTGGATGAGCAGGCGACGTGCCTCGACCTCGCGTTCGTACTGCTCGCCGTTGACCTCCACGGTGATCGTCCTGCTCGAGACAGCGTCCATCTATTTCCTCCCTGCGGCCTGGGCGACCGCGCGTAGGGCGAGAACCTCGGCGAGGTGGCGCCGGTAGTCCGCAGAGGCGTGCACGTCGGACGGCGGATCCAGGTTCGCGCCGCGAACCGCCGCGCGCACCGTGTCCTCGGCGACCGAATCGGGCGTGAGGACAACGGGCACGGCGTCGACGCAGCCGATCGCGAGCGTCGGCGCGCCGCCGTCGAGCGACGCCGCCACGTTCACGATGCACGTTCCATCCCGGCCGATCGGAACGGACGCGAAACCATCGCCTTTGCCCGGTGGCACCGAAAGCTTCGTGAGCAGCTCGCCGGGCCCGGCGGCGGTCATGTAGACGCCGAGGAAGAACTCCTGCGCGGGCACGGAACGCTCGCCGTCCTGCCCGAGGATCGTCATCGTCGCGCCGACCGCCACCAGCAGTGGCGGCAGGTGGTTCGTCGGATCGTTCGAGCACACGTTCCCGCCGACCGTGCCGCGGTTGCGGACCTGCACGTCGGCAATCTGGTTGCAGACCTCACCCAGGATCGGCCGCGCACGTGCCTCCGCGGAGTCGACGATGTCGGTGTAGGTGGTCATCGCCCCGATCGTGAGCGTGCCGTCGGAGCCGAGCTCGATACCCCGGAGCTCGCCGATGTCGGCAAGATCGACGAGGACGTCGGGTGAGGCGGCCCGCGCCTTCATGACGTTGATCAGCGTCTGACCGCCCGCGAGCGCGCGCGCACCCTCGTGCGAGCCGAGCAGGCGCAGGGCTTCCTGGACGCTCGCCGGACGAGCGTATTCGACCTCCCTCAGGAGCATGCGCTATTCAGTTCAGAAACCCCTGCTCAGGTCAAGAATCAACCGCTACTAACCGGTTCTAGCTGAGGAGGTTCTGAAGGCGTCGGTGCTCCCGGGCGATCGTTGCCTGGAGCTTCGAGATCCCGACCGACCGATTGTCGTATGCCTTGACCGCGTTGTGCTGCGCCTGCGAGACGTTCGGCTGGTGCGCAAGGAGGAATTGAAAGCGCTTGATCAACGCCGGGATGGCCTTGGGGTCACGGAGGCGCACGGCGGTGGCGAGAGTGTGTCCGGTATCGACGATCTGCTGTAGGCGCAGCAGCTGGGCCTGCTGCCAGGGTCGGAGTGCGGGTGGCGGCCCGAGCCGCCGGAAGCGATCGACGACCCTCTTCACCGCGCCGCTGTAGCTGTCGAGAGCTTCGGCTTGGGCCGTGGCCGTCCTCGAGCCGGAGAGGTTCTGGCGGTAGGACTTGTTGACGTCAGCAAGACCGCCCAAGACCTTCCGCACGCTCGGAAGGAATTGCTGCAAGGTGATCACCTCGAGCCCGAGCGATGCGTTCAGGTCGTAGAGCTGGACCAACTCTGCGTGTAGCTTGCGTGCGTCTTCGGGAGGGCTCACGGCCTCGATCGCGTCCCGTGCGGCGAGGATCGACACTTCAGCTCCCCGCAAGCGCTGAACCTGTCGCTTGCCGGTTTTCCCTTTCGAGAAGTCACGGTAGGCCTGGTTCGCAAGGTCGAAGGACGGCTGGAAATGCTGCTGGATCTTTTGGACTCGGCCAAGATAGGCGTTGACCGCGTCCCGGCGCTTCGACTTGGCCGAGGACCCGCATCCTGTCAGGACGAGTACCGCGAGGAGGACTACACAGCCGAGCGCTCGGCCCACGATGGCTACTTGAGGAGTACGACGGTGGAGACGCTGCCGTCGCGGTGACGGAAGACGAGCTTCACGAGCCCCTTGCCGGCAGCGAACCAGCTGGTGCGCGTCCCGCTCCCGAACTTGAACCCGGGCTGGGACATCGACGCCTGCACGACGAGGGCGTCGAACGTGCCGGCCGGAACCTTGACCTTCTGGATCCCGATCACCTTGGCCGAGCCGTTCACGCCGAAGGTCGAAAAGTCGCGGCTCGGATTCTTCGATCCCCATGTTTGCCCGGCGGCAGGATACGCCGTCAACAGCGGGTTGAAGCCGAAGTCCATCAGGTCGAACGGCGTAAAGAAGTGCCGGCGCTTCGTCGAGGGAAGCGATTTGGGACCGAGCGGCGGGAACCTGACCGCCGTCGCGGCCTTCGTGAGCCCCCAGATGTTCGTGACGCCATCGGTGCGCGTCGCGAATCCGTAGCTACCGGCGACGCGGATCGGCCCGCTGATGTGCCTGAACGTGAAGCGCGCCGAGGAGTTGACGACCGCGTCGATCGTGGCCTCCTGGACGGACGGAGTCTTCAAGTACCGCGGATTCGTCCAGCGGTACTTCAACTTCAGTCCCTGCGTCAGCGGAAAATAATTTCGGTCGGCGGGCGGATCTTTTGCGGTGAGGCTTGTCTCCTGCAGCTCCGAGGTCGTCAGCGGAGCGTCCGATCCGCCGGCGTGCTCGAACGTCATCTTCACGGGGCCGACTCCGAAGACCCACCAGACGGTACGCACGCCGCTGCCGTAGGGGTCGCCGAGCGCTCCTGCCTGGGTGGCCTCCGTGCGCACCTTCGCAGCGAGAACACCGTCGGGGAACGCGGGAACCTTGATCGTCTCGGTGCCCTCGTAGCTCGACGTGCTCGACACGTCGTTCTGCGCGCCGCCGGAGCCCTGCCAGGTCGTGCCTCGCAGGAGGGGCGACGCGAGGACGGGGCTGCGGCTTCCCCAGATCAAGTAGTACATCGTGCTCGCGAGACTGTTGTTGCAGCCTCCGATCTGGGGACAAAGGATCGGAAAGTCGGGCGGCGGTGGATTGCTGGCCCAGTCGGTGTTGGTCAGCCCGGCCGTCGTCTCCTGGAATGCCATATCACCGAAGCTCAGTGGCGAGTCGCCCGAGTTGCCCTGGTCCTTCGTCGTCCAGGTGAGCCTGAACGCCTTGCCCTTCTGGTCTTTGACCGTGACCTTTTCCTTGGTCAGAGCCGGGTTGTAGAGGCTGTCAGTCCAACCGTAGGTCCAGGTCGCATCAGCCGGGTGCGGCCACCAGTCGTCAGCCCGCGCGACGCCACCGAGTACGAGCGCGAGCACAGCTGCCACAGTGACAAGGAAGCCCCCCTTCCGCATCCAGGCCGGAGAGTAGCCGCGGCCGAGGCGGAGCGCTATAGGCCGCAGGGCCTACCAGCCGGGAATCCCGCGGCTCGCAAGTGAGAAGAACCGGGAGTAGAAAGCTCCCCAGGTTGGACTCGAACCAACAACCCTCCGGTTAACAGCCGGATGCTCTGCCAATTGAGCTACTGGGGAAGGCAGCCGCGCGCTAGTTTAGCCGCTGAAGTCGCAGCTCGACTTCGCTGAGATAGGCCGGATCCCGTGCCTGCGCGCGGCTCCTGAGCGTCGCATCGAGCCCGGCGCGGATCTCCTCGACGATTGCTGCCACCGGAATCTCCGTCTCGCCGTTGTCCACGATGAAGAGCTTTCGCGGTTCCGGCTGCGCGCCCCACGCGGCGTGGAAGCCGACAAGGTTCCGCCAGGCGTAGCCAGGCCAGACCGGAACGACACATACATGGAGCGAAGCAGGTTCGAGCGCCTGGGCGACGTCCGTCGCCACCTCCCTGCTTGCAAAGAGTGGCTGCGCATCACCGGCCGGCACCAAGTCCAGCTCGCCGTTGTCGTCCAGCTCGCCGACCCCATAGAGCGGGTTGCCCGAAGTCGGTGTCCCGAGGGCAAGCGCCTGCTCGAGCTCGTCGCGCTGCGATTCCGCCGGCCGGCGACCGGTCAGCAGTCTGTGTGCGTGCTGCCGGGTCACGCCGAGCTGGCCGGCCAGGTCGGTGACGGATAGACCCTTCCGCTTCAGAAGTGCTTGCCAAACCTCGGATTCATCCCGCATGGCGACGATCGTAACCCCTATTCGCAGCGTTACGAGCGTAACCTCAGCGAGAAAACACTTGCGCGGCCGCCAATTCCTCGACAGTCGAGTGGATCCGCGCCAGCGACGCCTGGAGCTCCAGGGTCCGGGCCGGATCCGCGTCGATTAGCTCGCGGCGGATTTGCCGTTCACGCAATCTCAGCAGCAACTGCTCCGCGGTGCGCTCGTCGATGCCCTCCGACGTGGCGCGGGCGTCGAGCTCCGCGAGGAGGCCCACAAGATCGCCTTCCGGCTCGGCTCCGGAGAGGAGCTGCTCGCGAAGCCGGCGGAGCTCCTCTCGGTCGAAGTGCTCGGGCCCGAGCTCGGCGAGAACGGGGATGAGCGAGCGATGCGCGGCCACGCCGGCGAGCGCATTCTGCTCGAGCCGCTCACCGGCATCGAGCAGCCTGGCCGAGACGCGGCCGGTCGATGATGCCGACTTGCTCGGCGCAAGGCCTTGCTGCGTTTCCTTCGGCAGGTCGAGCTTGTCGGCCGCGTAGCGGATCGCGTCCTGGCGTTCGGGTGACTCCTCGAAGCGCGCGAGAACCTCCCGCACGCGAATGAACCCTTCCTGACGATCGGCGGCCCGCTCGATCTCGAGCCGTACCCGGTAGCCGAGATACGTCTCGGCTCGTCCCAGTCGCGCCTCGAAGCCCTCCGCGAGATCCGCGGGATCGAAACCCGCGGGCAGCGCAACGACGCGAACCTCCAGGCCTTGCGCCGCCGCGAGCTCCATGCCGCGCAGCGTTGCCGTCTCGCCCGCCGCATCGCCGTCGAAACAGAGCCACACGCGATTCGTGAGACGGCTGAGCTCCTTTAGCTGACGCTCGGTGAGTGCCGTCCCCATCGACGCCACGACTGGCTCGATGCCCGCCTGACTCAGTGCCAGCACATCTGTGTTCCCCTCGACGACCACGGCGCGCTCCTGCTTCGCGATCGCAGCCCGTGCGCGGTCCAGTCCGTAGAGCAAGTCGCCCTTGCGAAAGAGCTCTCCCTCGGGCGAGTTCACGTACTTGGCCTTCAACGGATCGTCCTCGCGCAGCTTGCGCGCCTGGAAGCCGAGCACACGCCCACGCGCATCGGCGAGCGGAAAGAGCAGGCGCCCGAAGAAGTAGTCGTTGCCCCGGCGATTGCCGAGGCCTGCAGCGAGCAGCTCGTCGCGGGTGAAGCCCCGCTCGAGCGCCTTCCGCGTGAGCGTCGACCCACCGGGTGCGAGGCCGAGCCTGTATTGACGGCACACCTCTTCGCGCAGCCCGCGGCCGGCGAGATAGTCGCGCGCGAGCGAGCCTGCCTGCGAGTCCCAGAGGTAGCGCTCGTAGAACGATGCCGCGGCCTCCAGCACTTCGAGCAACCGCTCGCGCCTGCGTCGGCGCGCATCCTGTTGCGGCGACGTCTCCTCGTATTCGATCTGGACGTTGAAGCGGTCCGCGAGCCACTCGATTGCGCCGGCGAAATCGAGCTGCTCGGTCTCACGGACGAAGGTGATGAGATCACCCTTCGCACCGCAGCCGAAGCAGTAGTAGAGCTTGTCGACCGCGTTCACCGAGAAGCTCGGCGTCCGCTCTTCGTGGAACGGGCAGCGGCCGACATAGCGTGCCCCGGCTTTGCGCAACGGAGAGCGGGCGGAGACCACCGAGACCATGTCGGCAGCCGCCTTGACTTCGTCCACCGACACGTCCTTGATCCGGCTCATCTGCTCAGCCCGGCAACGTAGCTGAGGGCGAACCGGTCCGTCATCCCTGCGATGAATTCCACGATCTGCTCTGGGTCGTCACCACGATCGGCGACATGGTCGAAGATGCGCCGGATAGCGGCCCGTGCGCGATCCTGCTCGAGCTGCGCGTGCGGCCCGAGATAGACCCGCTCGAACATGAACGTCCGCAACGCAAGCATGGCACTGCCGATCTCGTCGCTCTGGACGATGTCGCCCGCCCGGTCGGAGCTCTCGACGAGATCGTGGACGAGCGTGTCGATGCGCGTCGAGCCGCGGTCTCCGAGCAGGGCCACCTCTGTGAGCGGCAGCTCTGCCGGGTCGAGGATCCCGAAGCGGACGGCATCGTCGATGTCGTGGTTGATGTAGGCCACGCGGTCGACGATCCGCACGATCTTGCCCTCGAGGCTCGCCGGCTCCCGCGGGCCGGTGTGCGTGAGGATTCCGTCGCGAACTTCTTCGGTGAGGTTCAGCGACTCGGCGATTCGCAGCGACTGCTCGTTGTGCCGAAACCTTCTATCGAAGCGCTCTTCCAGAGCCGCGTCGAGGGCCTCTTCGCCTGCGTGACCGAACGGCGGGTGGCCCATGTCGTGGCCCAGCCCGATTGCCTCGACAAGGTCTTCGTTGAGCCGCAGTGCCCGCGCGACGCCTCGGGCGATCGCGGTCGTCTCCAGAGTGTGCGTCATCCGCGTGCGGTAGTGATCGCCTGCGGGATCGATGAAGACCTGGGTCTTGCCCTTCAGGCGCCGAAAGGGCTTCGAGTGCAGGATCCGGTCGCGATCGCGCTGGAACGGCGTGCGCAAGCGGCAATCGTCCTCGGCCCGCAACCGGCCACGCGTCTCGTATGACCGCACAGCCAATGGAGAAAGCCACCGTCCTTCGAGTTCGCGCACCTGCAGCTCGAACGCTTCCGCCACTGTTCCTGCAACCTCAGGCATCACGTCTTCAGGCTAGATGATGATCGGGACGGTTCCACCATCGGCGCTCCAGGCGGAACCTGTCACGTAGGAAGCCCGCTCCGAGCAGAGAAATGCGATAACAGAGGCGATCTCCTCCGGCTCAGCTAGGCGGCCGAGCGGACGACCGGCTCCGACCGCCTCAAGTACTTCTAGACGCGTCTTAATAGAAGCAGCTGCTTGCTGGTCGGCCAGACCGCCTTCTGCAAGCCACGCAGGAGTCGCCGTCGGGCCAGGCGCGACGGCATTGCAGCGGATCCCGTGCCTGGCATAGAGGTCGGCCACGAGGCGAGAGAGCGAAAGCACCGCGGCCTTCGTCACAGAATAGTTCGGCATTCCCGTGGAGGGCCGTTTGCCCGCGGTCGAGGAGACGTTCACGATCGTCCCGGCTTTGGCCTCCTTCATTCCAGGGAGAACCGCGCGGATGCAGCGGACATAGCTCATGACGTTCAGCTGCCACATGGCATCCCACTGCTCGTCCGTCAACTCCTCGAAGCCGACCTGGTACGCCTCGCCGACGTTGTTCACGAGGCATGCGACCGGCCCGAGTGCCTCTGTCGTCTCGGCCACGAGTGCTTCGGCGGCGCCGGGCTCCGACAGATCGCAGGCCACACCGAGCGCAGCACCCGCTTCGGCACGCGCCTGCTGGACGCGATCGGGATCTCGACCGTTGACCACGACCCGTGCTCCTTCGGCGGTCAGGAGCCGCGCGGTCTCGAGCCCGATGCCCGCTGTCGAGCCCGTGACCAGGCAGATTCGATCCTCGAGGCCGAGATCCATCGGCTGGGTAGCCTAGACCCTCTCGTATGGATTCCATCGGGTCGACCGGTCAGTTCAGACGGACGCGCGGGCGAAGCCCGCACGTCCGTCTAGACGGCACCGCGAGCGGCGCCTAGTCGCCGATGACCACCTTGCTGCTCGTTCGACACGGAGAGACCGACTGGAACCGCGAAGGGCGTTGGCAGGGCCTGTCCGACACGAGCCTCAACGACCTCGGCCGCGAACAGGCGCGAGTGCTCGCCGGCACGCTCGACGGCACCGTCGACGCCGTCTATTCGAGCGACCTGAACCGTGCGCGCGAAACGGCGGAGATCCTGGCGGAAGAGCTCGACCTCGAAGTGCGCCTCGATCCGCGCCTGCGCGAGCGAGGGTTCGGCTCCTGGGAAGGTCTGACGACGCCGGAGATCGAGGAGCGCTTCGGCGAGGCTCATCGGCTCTGGCGGGCGGGCAACGGTCCAGGCGCGGAGGACGCCGAGCCGTTCGAGGCGTTCTCGGCCCGCATCGAGGACTTCCTCACCGACGTCCTGCGGCAGCACCCCGGCGAGGAGGTGCTCGTGATCTCGCACGGCGGCTCGATCCGTGCCATTCACGCGCTCGCGACAGGGCTCGACTACGTGCGGGATCACAAGCTGATCCCCGGCGTGCCGAACTGCGTGATCGCCCGGTACACGGCCGAGGATGGGAAGCTCGCCCCGCTCGACTGACTTCCCTTACGTCATCTCCACGTCGTGCATGACCTCGTACACCCCTGCCGAGACTCTCCGGCCCGACGCCTCAGCAGGAGGAGACATGTTGTTGAGCGCCTCGTCGGCCTTGCGCATGTCCTCCTCCGTCTCGCAAAAGATGATGGCGAGACCTGTCCCCTCGGCACGATTGATCGCCTCCATGACACGCGTCACGCCCTCGAGGCCCGGAGGAAGACCGTCGCTTCCGAACTCCTCCATGACCTGCTTCGACCGGGCCATCTCGGTGTCGAGGCCCTCGGCAGTTCCACCCTCGAATCTGGCCACACGTATCCACATCCGGATCACCCTTGGTACAGCCGGAGCAACGCGCTGAAGGAGGCTGTCGTCGGTGGAAGCGCCTGAATTCGGGTGACACCGATCTCCCCGCAAATGTGCACACCGCTGATCGAGTCATCCACGGGCGCTTGCGGTCCGAAGTACGTCTTACCGGCCTGCGTCGCGGCGGAGAGCTGGTCGATCACTTGCCAGGTGCCTTGGAGGCCGTCCGCTGTGATCGCCGTGTTGCAGGCGCCGATGATCCCGATCCCGATCGCGATGTCCCGGGCGTCGCTCACGGACTTTTTGAGGGCCTTCACCTGGGCCTTGAGGGTGGCCACGTCCTTCTGCAGCTTCTTCTCGGTTGGCGTGGGCGGCGTTGCTGACCAGGCCACAGTCGCGTAGAGCGCGACCGCGACGATCGCGCCAAGCAGTATTACCCGCTTCATCTTTCCCTCCCAGTCGACGTGCCGAACCGCTGACCTTCTCGCAGCGATCGAAGCAAGTCAAGATCGGTCACGGGAGCGCCCCGAGCGGTGATTCTTCCCGTCTCTCTGTGACATCTCTGCCCTCCCCGCCCGCATTTAGCGGCCGCCGGCCGGTCGCGACGGCCACGGAGGAAAGGGGGTTCGCTACGCTCCGGGCATCGAGGACTACACGAACAAATACAAGGGCGAGCAGGTCGAGGTCGCCCTCTTCGGAGGCGAGTACCAGGAGGGTGTCCTCACCGCCTACTGCTACGTCGAGGACGTCGCTCACATCGAGCTGAACGGCCACATCCTCGTGCCGTTGCAGAACATCGCCTCGCTCCACTGCTCGAGCCGCTGCGACGCTCCGGAGGACGATTGGCCTCCGCGCGGGCTCGAGCAAGAGGACGGCAATTAGTGCCAGCCGCCTCCTCGTCTTTCGTAACGTCCTGAAGGCGTGGGCGCTGCTCGTCGGCGCCTGCTCCGTGCTCGGACTCGTCGGCTGGGCGCTCGGCGGCTATCGCCTCCTGTCGATCTTCATCTTCTGCGGCGTGCTCCTCGCAGGCGCGCTCTACTGGTATGCCGACCGGATAGCCGTGGGGCTCACCCGTGCGCGTGAGCTGCCCGTTGGGGAAGCGCCGGGCCTGCACTCCGCGGTCGAACGGCTCGCCGCGATCGCCGGAGTCGCAAAGCCGCGGCTCTACCTGATGGAGGACGGGCTTCCCCGCGCGTTCGCCGCCGGCCGCGGAGTGCGCGGCCACGTCCTTGCGCTCAGCGCCGGCTTGCTCTCGGCGGCGTCCCCTGCCGAGCTCGAGGCGGTGATCGCCCACGAGCTCGCGCATGTGCGCAACCGAGACGTCGTTGTGCAGACCGCCGTAGTCGTGCTGGCCGCGACGCTCCTCGAGCTGACACGCGTCGGGGGGTGGTTCTCGCGCGCGCTGCTGTTCGTCTTCGGCCCGGTTGCCGCGGCGTTCGTGCATCTGATGCTGTCCCCGAAGCGCGAGTTCCTCGCCGACGCCGCAGCCGCCGCCATCTGTGACTCGCCCCATCCGATGGCCGATGCGCTCGTGCGCCTTGATCAAGCGTCGGAGCTGGTGTCGTTTCAGGGCAGCCCTGCAACGGAGCCGCTCTACACGATCAATCCGTTCCTCGAAGAGGGTCTCGCTGCGTTGTTCGTGACCCATCCCCCTGTGGGCGAGCGGGTCCGCCGGTTGCGCGAGCTCGACCCCGACTGGCGTGAGAAGCTGCGCGCCGCATGACGCTGGGAATCCAGCAATCCGAGTACGAGGAGCGCCTGGCAGGGCTGACGGAGCAGCTGCTCGAGCGAAGCCTCACCGGCGCCGTGCTCTTCGACCCCTACTACGTCCTCTACTACGCAGGCTTCGCCTTCGCCCCGACAGAGCGGCCGATCGCCTTCGTGCTGAACGCGGAGGGAAAGGGAGGAATGCTCGTACCGCGCCTCGAGCGCGAGCACGCGCAGGCGAACGCGAGCGTCGACCACGTTGCCGACTACCCCGAGTATCCGTCGGAGACCCATCCCATGGAATCGCTGCGGGGACTGCTCGCGGAAATGGGTGTGCGCGAGCCGTTCGGGGCAGACCAGGACGGCTATCCATGGGTGCTCGGCTATCGCGGTCCTTCGCTCACCGAGCTCGTCGGTGCCACGCCGGAGAAGATCACCGGCTTCGTCGAGGACCAGATGGCGGTCAAGAGCCCGGCCGAGATCGAACTGATCCGCGAGAGCTCGAAGTGGGGAAACCTCGCGCACGTGCTGCTCCAGCGCTACACGCGGCCCGGATTGACCGAGAGCGAAGTCTCCCGCCGCGCCAGCAACGAGGCGTCGCTCGCGATGCTCGATGCGATCGGACCGGTCTACCGGGCCCAGAGCTTCTTCTACGACGGCGCCAGCGCCGGCTACCGCGGGCAGATCGGCCGCAACGCCGCGATCCCCCACGCACTTGCGAACAACATCGTCTTTCAGGAAGGAGATGTTCTGGTCACCGGAGCGACGGCTCCTGTCTGGGGCTATCTCTCCGAGCTCGAACGAACGATGGTGATCGGTGAGCCCTCGGCCGAGCAGCGCAAGATGTTCGACCACATGGTCGCACTGCAGGCCACCGCCTTCGAGGCGATCAAGCCGGGCGCACGCTGTTCGGACGTCGACCGCGCCGTTCGAAAGTACTACGACGACCACCGCCTCTGGGACTACTGGAAACACCATGTCGGCCACGCAATCGGCCTTCGCTACCACGAAGGGCCGTTCCTCGACATCGGCGATGACACGGAGATCAAGCCGGGAATGGTCTTCACGGTGGAGCCCGGCCTCTACGCCGCCGGCTTAGGAGGGTTTCGGCACTCAGACACCGTGGCCGTGACCGACGACGGGATCGAGTTCCTGACGTACTATCCGCGCGATCTGCCGAGCTTGACGCTGCCGGTCTAGGCGAGCTCTCCCGGCAGGACTAGAACGACGAAAGGCCGCCGAAGCGGCCCTTCGAAGAAGAAATAATCGGCGGCTGCCTACTCTCCCGGGAGGTTGCCCTCCGAGTACCATCGGCGCAAACAGGCTTAACTTCTCTGTTCGGAATGGGAAGAGGTGTTTCCCTGCCGCTATGACCGCCGAAGTTGT
>Ga0307302_10000075_pt1 | contig 39519 bp, 38 predicted proteins | sample ER_DNA_183_FD_194490 | JGI IMG/M metagenome (GOLD analysis project Ga0307302, IMG submission 194490) | Bulk soil microbial communities from the East River watershed near Crested Butte, Colorado, United States - ER_DNA_183 | ecosystem: Environmental > Terrestrial > Soil > Floodplain | place...
AGACGATTCCGGGCAATTTGTTGCCGGAGCTTATTTTCGTGGTGGGACCGGTGGCGCTCGTGCCCTTTGGGATGTCGGGGACGAGGGAGCTGGGCGACCAGGTCGTCGCCTATCTCGAGAGGCACGACGCGCTGCTGCTCGCTAACCACGGTGCCGTGACCATGGGCCGCTCGCTCGATGAGGCCTGGATACGTATGGAAAGTCTGGAACACAGCGCGCGCATTATTCTGGCCGCGCGCCAGGTCGGTCAACCGCAGCCGCTGAGCGCCGAAGCAGTCCGCGCGTTGGTGCAGCAACGGGAGAAGGATGCCTAAGGGACCTTCGAAAAGTGCCGCCGCGATTCAGCGGCTACTGGAAGAGCGTCGCCAGTACGAGGCGTGGCTCGCGCGCATCACCGCGACCGCGGACTCGGCGCCCGAACACGTGCGCACCCGCGTGCGCGCCGATTATGAGGCGCGGCTGAAGGCGGTCACGGAGGAGTTGAAAGCACACGCCCAGGAGGCGCGGCAGCTGATCGCGCAGCGCAGGGAAAACCTCGTCGAGCTCCAGAAGAAGGAAAAGGCGGCTGCCGAGCGCCTGGCCGAAACCGAGCTGCGGCACGAGGTGGGCGAATACGACGAAGGGCAGTGGAGCCAGGTCCACAAGGACGCGCTGGCCGACCTCGGCGCCGTGCGCGACGAGCTGATGGATGTCGAGCGCGACATCACTCGGCTGGAAGAGCTGGACGAGCTGGTCAAGTCAAAACCCGCTCCCGCCGCGGCGCGTGCGGGAGCGCCACCCCCCCGACCACCCGAGAAACCTCCAGAACGACGGAAGACGCCGATCGACGAGTTGGCCTTCCTGAAATCAGTCACGGAAGATGATCGGACACCGTCGCCGGGGCGGGCAAGTGGGGCGCAGTATCAGCCCGACGAAGTACTCGATGGAACGCCGCTCGCGCCGATCGACGAAAACGCGCCGGTCGAGAAGACACTCAAGTGCAAAGAGTGCGGAACGATGAACGTGGCGACTGAATGGTACTGCGAGAAATGCGGCGGGGAATTGGCAGCGATGTGATACGTTTGGGAATCGAGCCGGTTAGATGTGATGTAGGGGCGCAGCATGCTGCGCCCCTACTCACGTCCGGTCGTGGCGGTTCCCGTTCCGGTTACGCCGTTGCCTTTTCCCGTAACCTTTTGACCAATGCCGCGAGGCGCGACTTCTGCCGAGCGGCGTTGTTTTTGTGGATCAGTCCTTTGCGGGCAGCGCGGTCGAGGACGCGCGCGGCGAGCGCATAGGCGACCGCGGCGGCGTCGGCGGTCGCGGCGGCGCGCACGTGTTTCAGCGCGGTGCGCAGCGAGGAGCGTTGGGCTTTGTTACGGATGGTGCGCGAGCGCGCCTGGCGCATCGCTTTCTTCGCGGATTTGATCTTCGGCATGGCGCGGAAAGTAGACGGTAAGTTGCGTGGGGTCAAGCGTATACATATCTTTGGCCGTCACCTACCCGAGCACGCGCTATCTCCTTCGAGTTTCTCCTTTGGGCGCCTGTCCTGCTGTTTTCTATGGTCGCCCATGAGTACGCCCACGCCGAGGCGGCGTACCGGCAGGGTGACTCCACCGCGTATATGCTCGGGCGCCTGACGTTCAATCCTCTTAAACACATCGATCCCTTCATGACCATACTCCTGCCGATTATCACGGCCGTCGGGTCCGGGGGCCGATGGGCGTTCGGGGGGGCGAAGCCGGTGCCCGTGAATCCGCGCAACTACCGGCACTTTGTGCGGGGGGACATCATCGTCTCGCTGGCCGGGATCGCGGTGAACCTCGTCCTCTTCGCCATTTTCACGGGACTCTTTGCGACGGTTGGAACAATCGCTCCGGCGCTGCCATCGTTCACGCCGACCCTCGAGCTTCTCCAGCGGATGATGTACTACGGCCTGTGGTACAATCTCGTTCTGGCCTTTTTCAACCTGATTCCGATCCCCCCGCTCGATGGCAGCCATGTGTTCTACCATCTGCTCCCGCCGGGTGCGGGGATGCAGTACCGGCAACTCCAGCGCTTCGGGTTTCTCCCGATCATGCTGATCAGTTACATGCTGCCGGGTGTCGTTCAGTTCTTCCTGTGGCCAGCGTTCCAGCTCCGCCACCTCGCCCTCGTCATGATCGTGCCGGTCGCGCTTCCGAACGGGCTGCCGCTCCCATGACCGGGCCGAGCATGCGCGAGCAGGCTGGCGCCGGCTTCGTCGTCGAGCTGGAAAAATTCTCCGGCCCGCTCGACCTGCTGCTGCATCTGATCAAAGAAGATGAAGTCGACATCACCGACCTCCCGATCGCAAAGATCGCGGATCAGTTCCTGTCCGTGATCGCCGAGCTCGGGCTCAACCAGGCCGCCGACTACCTCGAGATGGCGGCGCGGCTGCTGCGCATCAAGGCGCAGATGCTGTTGCCGCGCCGGTTGGGCGACGACGAATGGGAAGATCCGCGTGCCGAGCTGGTGCGCCGGCTGCTCGAGTACCAGCAGATCCGCGAGCTCGTGGACTGGCTTGGCCACGCCGCCGATGCGCGCGCGGAGCGATTTGGCCGCGGCTACGAAGCGCCGCCGCCCGACGCGCCGCCGGCGCCGCTGCAGATCGACCTGAACGATCTGCTCGCGGCGGCCGAGCGCGTGATATCGCTGATCCCGGAGCCGATGCTGCATCGCGTCGTCCCTCGTCCGCTCGACGTCGAAGGTGCGACGGCGCGGATCCTGGCGCTGCTCGCGGAGCGCGAGACATTCGGCTTGAGGGACGCGGTCGGGGGTCCGCCGGCGACGTTGGTTGACGTGCTGTCGACGTTTATCGCCCTGCTCGAGCTCGCGAAGCGCAGCTCGCTCACGCTGTCCCAGCCCGAACCGTTCGGCCCGATGGTGATCACGCGTGCACTCCCTCACGAAGCTGCTTGAAGCCGCGTTGTTTGCGGCGTCGCGCCCGCTGACGCTGGAGGAGCTTGCCTCGCTCGATCCCGGCGCGGGGGAGGGTGCCGTGCGCGCGTCGCTCGCCGAACTGGCTGCGGCGTACGACGACGACCACGGCGTAGAGCTGGTCGAAATCGCGGAAGGGTGGCAGTTCCTGACGCGGCGCGAGTACGGAGAGACGATCGAGCGCGCGCAGTTCGCGCTGCGGCCGCGCCGGCTGTCGCCCGCCGCGCTCGAAACGCTCGCCATCATCGCGTACCGCCAGCCGGTCGGGCGCCTCGAAGTCGACGAGATCCGCGGTGTCGATTCCGGCGCCGTGATGGACAAGCTGGTGGAGCGCGGCCTCATCGAGGTCGTCACGCGCGGTGAAGGTCTGGGCCGCCCGCTGCTCTACGGCACCACGCCGTCGTTTCAGGAGATTCTCGGACTGAAGAACCTGGAGGACCTGCCCCGGCTCGAGGAGCTGTCGGTGGCGCTCCGGCGTCCCACCCCCGTCGACGAACCCGAATGACCCTCATGCGCCTGCAGCGCGCTCTGGCGCGCGCGGGCGTCACGTCACGCCGCAAAGCGGAAGACCTGATCCGCGCCGGCCGCGTGCGAGTGGATGGCGAGACCGCGACGATCGGGATGAGCGCCGATCCCGACACGCAGAAGATCACCGTCGATGGCCGCGCGGTGCGCGGCGCGACGCGCACCACCTGGCTGGCGCTCAACAAACCGCTCGGCTATGTCGTGAGCCGTTCCGATCCGGAAGGACGGCGTACGGTCTTCGGACTCCTCCCGAAGGTGCCCGGTCTCACGTACGTTGGACGGCTGGACGTGATGACCTCGGGTCTGCTGCTCCTGACGACGGACGGCGCCGCGGCCCACCGGCTCATGCATCCGCGCTACGAGGTGCCGCGCACCTACTGGCTCGGCGTGCACGGCGCCGACACCGGCGCGATCCGGGCCGCGCTCGCGCAACGGATCGTGATCGACGGCCGCGCCGTCAATCTCGTCGAGTCGCGCGTGCGGCCGCAGGGCAAGTCGGTCGAGATCGAGCTGACGCTCGCCGAAGGGCGGCAGCGGATCGTGCGCCGCATCGCTGAAGCGCTGGGTCTCAAAGTCGAATGGTTGCACCGCGTGTCCTACGGCCCGGTTCGGCTCGGCAAGCTGGCCGAGGGAAAGTGGCGGGAGTTGACGAAACACGAGATCGACGCAATCGAGCGCATGAAATCCTAGCCATGGCGATCGACACTGGAGCAGTGGACCGAGCGTTGGGCGCGATCGGCACGACTTTCCGGCTGACGCGTCTCTATCCGCCGTCCCATCCGGCGGTGCTCGAAGCGATGCGCCACATCACCGCGTCGCTGCCGGCACTCGCCGGGCTGGGATCGGTGGAGTGGAAGGTCGGCGCGACTGGCCTAATTTGGCATGGCCAGCATCTCCTGCCGCGCAACACGCAAGTCGCCGAGCTCGCCGGACTGCTGTTCGCGCGCGGCATCCGCGCGATTCAAGTAAATCCCGGCGTGACCCCCGAGCATTGGCTCGGCCTGTTCGGCGTCGCGGTGGGGAACGTCGCGCCCGATGACGCCGTCCTCGGACGCATCACGGTGCACCTGGGCCGACGCGCGACTCAGCGCCTGTCGGCGGCGCGCGCGCTCGATGAGGCTCCACCGGCACCGGCGGCTGCAGTACCGCCTCCCGCCGCCGCCTCGCCGCCGCCCGATGTCGCTGAAGCGCCCACGCTTCCGCCTGCGGCGGCGCCGCTGCCCCCGCCTCCCGGACCGGGACCAGTAGCGTGGAGCCCAACCGCAACGGTGAATCCCAGTCGCGCGAGTGGCGTGTTCCGGCCGGATGTGCTGCCGGCCGATGTCGAAGCACGGCGGGCGATCACGACATTGCTGGCCGCAGCGGGACCGGAAGAACAGCGTGCGAGCATTGAAAAGTTGCGGCAGCTCACACCGCACGTGATCGCGTTGCGCGATATTGGCGCGGTCGCCGAGGTCGTCGCCGGCCTCGATCGCTCGCTCGGTAAGATTCAGGATCCCGAGATCCAGGAGGCGATCGGCGAAGTGGCGGGGGCGCTTGCGGACGAGGCTATTGTGGAGCGGATGGTGGCGCGCCTGGGAGAAGCGCGGGTGCCGCCGGCCGAGCGCGCCCATCTCGTGCACGCGGTCGGCGCCTTGGGGGCGGTGTCCGGGGGGTTGGTGGTCGACGCGTATCTGCACGCGGCCGCGGAGCGGCGCGAAGCGTATCGCGCGGCGATGCGAGCGGCGGGTGAGCGCACGATCGAGCTGCTGCAGAGCCGGATCGAGAGCAAGGTCCCCGAAGTGGTTGCTGCCGCCGCAGAGTTTCTCGGGCTGACCGGCAGCCCGCAGGTCGCCGCGTCGCTCATTACCTTGACACACCACGGTGATGAGCGGGTGCGGGAAGCGGCGCTGCTCGGGCTCGCCGAGCTCGGGGGACGCGAGATCTCACGGCCGGCGATGCCAGCGCTCAAGGACGAGTCGGTGCTGGTGCGCAGCGCGGCCGCGCGCGCGGTTGCGGCGGCGGGCGACGTGGGGGCGACCACGGTTCTGGTACGGCGGCTGGAGCAGGAAAAAGATGAAGGGGTATTGGCTGCGTTGCTGAAAGCGATCGGCCAGCTTGGCGCCAAGGAAGCGTTGGAAGTATTGGCGAAATTCGCCGAGCCTGGTGGAAAGCCGCGCCGCACGCCGTTCGTGCGTGCGGCAGCGATCGAAGGGTTGGCGCGGTTGGATCGAGTAGAAGCGAAGGCGTTGCTGGAACTCTACGCACGAGATAAGGAGCCCACCGTGAAGCGGGCAGCGGAAGCGTCTCTGAGATGACGACACGCACGGCAAAGACAAACGACGCGGTGCTGACGCAGAGCATCACCCGCGAGGTGGCGAAGCGCGTCGTGGGCCAGGAGGTCATGGTGGAGCGGCTGCTGATCGGTCTGCTGACCGGTGGCCATGTGCTGCTCGAAGGCGTGCCGGGACTCGCGAAGACGCTGGCAGTGAAAACGGTCGCGGAATGTCTCAAGATCAGCTTCTCGCGCATCCAGTTCACGCCCGACCTGCTGCCGGCGGACGTGATCGGCACGATGGTCTTCGACCAGCGGTCGCAGGAGTTCTATCCCAAAAAGGGTCCGCTGTTCGCGAATCTCGTCCTCGCCGACGAAATCAATCGCGCGCCCGCCAAAGTCCAGTCGGCACTGCTCGAGGCGATGCAGGAAAAGCAGGTGACGATCGGCGGCGAGACGTTCTTCCTGGGCGAGCCGTTTCTCGTGCTCGCGACGCAAAACCCGATCGAGCACGAAGGGACCTATCCGCTTCCCGAAGCGCAGCTCGATCGCTTCATGCTCAAGGTGCGGGTCGGCTACCCGACGCGCGACGCGGAAAAGGAAATCGTGGGGCGCATGGCCGGAGGCCGGCCGATCGAGGTCCAGCGCGTCGCCGAAGCGGACGACATCCTGGCCGCGCGCAGCGCGATCGCCGAGCTGTTCATGGATCAGAAGGTCGTCGATTACATCGTCGATGCGGTCCGCGCGACGCGCGAGCCGCAGACGATCGGGTTGGCGGAGCTCAAGCCGCTGATCGCGTTCGGCGCCTCGCCGCGCGCATCGATCTACCTGGCGCAGGCCGCGCGCGCGCACGCGTACCTGCGGGGCCGGGCCTTCGTCGTGCCGGAGGACGTCAAGGCGATGGCCTTCGACGTGCTCCGTCATCGCATCCTCCTCACGTTCGAAGCCGAGGCGGAAGACATGGACACCGACCAGGTGATCTCGAAGATCCTCGAGGCGGTCGGCGTGCCGTGAAGTACGAAGGACCAGAGCGCCGCAAGGGGGTAAGGTCCCCGGTCCAGCCGCGCCGCCGGGCCGTGACCGCGGACCTGCTCAAGCAGGTGAAGGGGATCGAGCTACGGACTCGTAACCTCGTCAGCACCCTGTTCTCGGGCGAGTACCGCTCCGTCTTCCGCGGCCAAGGCATCGAGTTCGCGGAAGTCCGCGCCTATCAGCACGGCGATGACTTCCGGGCGATCGACTGGAATGTCTCGGCGCGCATGGGTCATCCTTTCGTCAAGACGTTCATGGAAGAGCGCGAGCTCACGCTCCTGCTCATCGTGGACCAGTCCGGTTCGCTGCACTTCGGCCGGCCGTACACCAAAGCAGGGCTGGCGGTGGAGGTCGCCGCCGTGTTGGCGCTCGCCGCCGCGCGGCACAACGACCGTGTCGGGGCGCTCCTGTTCGCCGACGTGCCGGAATACGTGGTGCGACCCGCGAAGGGCCGCCCGCACGCGCTGCGAGTCATCCGCGACCTCGTCGCGTTCGCGCCCCGCGGCCGGGGCACAAATCTCGGCGGGGCGCTGAGCTATGCGGCGAAGTTGCTGCGACACCGCGCCATCATCGTCGTCCTCTCGGACTTCCGGGCCGCAGACTGGGAGGACCCGCTCACGCAACTCGCCGCGCGCCACGAAGTCGTGGCGATCACGATCGACGATCCGCGGGAGTACGATCTCCCCGACGCGGGATGGGTGGAGCTCGAGGATGCAGAGACGGGGCAGCGCGTGCTCGTGGATACGAGTCACGCGCCCACGCGCGCCCGCATCCGTGTTGCGGCGGAGAAGATGCAGCAGGAACGCAGCCGCAAGCTCGTGCAGGCCGGCGTGGACCGCGTCGCGCTCCTGACGACAGTGCCCTACGGCGTCCCCCTCCGGCGCGCGTTCGCCGAGCGAGCCCGACGGATCAGCCGATGATTGTCCCCGTGTTGATGCTCGTCCTCCAGGCGAACGGGTGGGTGGCCACACCAAGTCAGCCGACCGTCGGCGACACCATCCGGCTCGAGCGGACCGTTTCGGTGCCACCGGGCTGGCGGGTCCGCGCGGGCAAACTCGGGGAGGCGACGGTGGCCGAGCAGCTCGGCGATCCGATCGTGGTGCCGGCCTCTGGTGCGTGGGTCGTGCGCTACGCGGTCGTCGCGTGGACGCCGGGCGAGATGTCGTTGGACATGCCGCCGCTGTGGCGCCTCGGTCCCGATGGCACGGCAGACTCGCTGTCCGGCGGTACCGCCACGTTTCGCGTGGCCAGCGTCATCCCGGACAGTGTGCGGGCGCCGGCACCGCAGCCGGCGCTCGACCCGCTGCGTCTCGATCGATCCAGTCCCTTTCCGGCAATTGCGGCCGTCTTGCTGGCCGCAGGGACGTTGCTGCTTCTCATCTTGTGGAGACGGCGCGGACCCCGGAGCGCCGTCGCCGGTCAGAGCCTGGCGGTCGACGCCGAGGTTTCGGATGCGCGCTGGCTGTCGGCGGGCGAGCCGAAGGCGGTTGCCGCGCGCGCCGCGCAGGGGCTGCGCCGCGCCCTGTCACACGCGATCCCCGATGCCCACGAGGCACTCAGCACGGAGGAGTGTCTGGCCGTCGTCGCACGCGCGCGGCCTGATGCGCCGCTGCGCGACCTGCGTGAGCTGCTGCTCGGCCTTGATCAGGTGGCGTTTGCGACGGCGCACGGCGTGGAGGTCGCGCCGCTCGCCGCGCGGGCCCGCGCGCTCGCGCGCGAGTTGAGCGCCAACGGAGGACGGCGATGACATTCGCGCGTCCGGTCCTGCTCGTGCTGCTGCTCGCGTTGCCGCTGTGGTGGTGGTGGCGCCGGCAGCGTCTCTCGCGCCTCGCCGGCGCGCCGATGAGCGACGTGCGACCCGCGATGGGCCCGATGGAACGGCTGTGGATCGCGCGGCTGCCGGTGTCGCTCCGGTCCCTGTGCCTCGCTGCCTGGATTATCGCCGCCGCTGGGCCGCGTCTCGGATCGGCGCGCGCCGAGCTGCGCAGCGAAGGAATCTCGATCGTTCTGGCGATGGATATCTCCAGCAGCATGCTGGCCGAAGACTTCTCGCCCGCCAACCGGCTCGACGTCGCGCGCCGCACCGCGACCGAATTCGTCCGCGCCCGCGCGTCCGATCGCATCGGGCTCGTGGCATTCGCGGGACAGGCGCTGACGCAGGTGCCGATCACCACGGACTACGAAGTGCTCGAGGAAGCCATCCGCCAGCTGCGCGTGGGTATCCTGGAAGACGGGACGGCAATCGGAACCGCAATCGCCACCAGCGCGAACCGCCTGCGCCGCACTCCCGGCAAGAGCAAGGTCGTCGTGTTGCTCACCGATGGTGAGAACAACAAGGGGACGGTGGATCCGCGCACCGCGGCACAGGCCGCGGCGGCGTTCGGGATCAAGATCTATACGATCGGCGTTGGGACCCAGGGCGAGGCACCGGTCCCGACGGGGCAGGGCCCGCTGGGCCTGCGCTACGAGACGATGCCGGTGAAGATCGACGAGCAGCTGCTCGGCGAGATCGCCCACACGACGGGCGGCCGGTACTTCCGCGCGACGGACGCCGCCTCGCTGTCGAACATCTTTGCGGAGATCAATCGGCTCGAGAAGAATCCCGTGCAGCATCTCGTCTACCGTCGCTTCGAAGAGGCGTACCGCGTGCCGCTGGCCATCGGGTTGCTCGCGCTCGCGCTCGAGCTGGTCCTCGCGGGCACATTCGCGGTGCGCGTGCCATGATCACGTTCGACGCGCCGATCGTCATCATCCTCGCCCCACTCGTCGCTGGCGCGGTGTGGGCGGCGGCCGCGTGGGCGCGACGCACGCGAGTCCGGCGAGCGGCCGCATGGTCGGACAGCACCGCCCGCATCGCGCGCGCGGCCGGGAAGCTCGGGGCTCCGGCATTGGGCCTCGCCGCCGGGCTTGCGGCCGTCGCGCTCTCGGGGCCGCGCTGGGGCGAGGAGCGGATCGTCACCGAAACGCGTGGGCTCAACCTCGTCATCGCCATCGACATCTCGCGCTCGATGCTGGCCGAGGATGCCAAGCCGAGCCGCCTGGGCAGGGCGTTGCGCGAAGCCCGGCGCCTGGTGCAGGACCTCGACGGGGATCGTCTGGGCCTCTCGGCATTCGCGGGCACGAGCTACATCCTGTCCCCCCTTTCCGTGGATGGTTCGGCTCTCACGCTGTATCTCGACGCGCTCGATCCGGACGTTGCGTCGGAAGGCGGGACCTCGCTGGCGCCCGCGCTGGCGCAGGGAATCGACCTGCTCCATGCCAGCCCGGAGATCGCCGATCGCGTGCTCGTCATGTTCACCGACGGCGAAGCCCACGACTCCCTCGAGCAGGCGCTGCAAGAAGCACGTCGCCTGTCGGGACTCGGCATTCACCTCATCCTGGTGGCGGAGGGAGGACGCCAGCCCACCAAGATTCCGGTGCGCGACGATCGCGGCACGCTGGTGTCCTGGCAGCAGGATGCGTCGGGCACTCCGGTCCTGACCAGCCGCCGTGAAGAGGTGCTCGGTGCCATCGCCGACGCCGCGCAGGGGACGATTGTCGCGGCGGAGCTGCCCGACCAGGCCGGCGCCGTCCGCGATCTCGTGGCGTCGTACAAGCGCGCGATGGCGACGGAGAGCCGCACGCAACGGGGACGGTCCCGCGCCTGGATTCCGTTGTTGCTCGCGGGGCTCGTGTTGGCGGCGCAAACGTTCACTCGTCGCACCGCGGCGCTCATCGGCGTCCTGCTCTGTCTCACGGCTCCAGCCGCGGCGCAGTCGCAGCGGCCTCGCTCTCCTGCCGAGAAGGCGTGGGACAAGGGCGACGTGCGCGTGGCCGCAACCGCCTATCTCACGGAGCTCAAGACGCATGAGGACGACGACACGGCCTGGTACAACACGGGGACCGCGGCACTCGCTGCCGGCGACCCGGCGCTGGCGCGCTCGACGCTCGCGCGCGCCTCGACCTCGCTCGATCCCGAGCTGCGGTTTCGCGCGCTCTACAACATGGGCCTGCTCGCGCTCCTCCAATCGAAGGCGGACACGGCCAGCCGCGAAGCGCATCTCGCCGATGCTGCACGCGCGTATCGCGAGGCTCTCCTGCTGAAGCCGCATGACACACACGCGAAGTGGAATCTCGAGCTGGTCAACCGCCAGCGTCGTGGGAGCGGCGGACAGGCGAACAAACCGAATCCACCGCCTCCCCCACCGCAGAGCGGTGGGGGAGGTCAGCAGCCACAGCCGCCCCCGCCGCCCAGCGGCGGCGGAGGCATGAGCCAGTCGCAGGCCGATCAGGTGTTGCGCTCGATCGGCCAGGAAGAGCTGCGGACGCGTCGCGATCGCACCGGTCGCACCCGCCGCGCCGCGCCGGCGGGAGTGAAGGACTGGTGACCGGCATGCTCCCCATGCTCAGCGCGCTGCTCGTCATGCAGGGTGCCGAGGTGACGGCCAGCGTGGATCGCACGCATCTCCGCGTGGGTGAAGAGCTGATGTTGACGATCCGCGCGCAGACCCGCGCGGCCGATCCCGTCGAGATCATGCTCCCGCCTCTGAACGGTTTCGCGATCGTGGGCTCGCGCGACATGACGGAAGTCGCGATCGACGGGGCAACGGGGGGGCGGTCGGTCCGTACGACGGTACGCGAGCTGCAGCTGCGGGCGCAGCAGCCCGGGGCGCTGCTCATTGGACCGGTCCGGGCGCGGCAGGGCGCGAGCGTCGTCGCGACAGACCCCATTCTCGTCACCATCGACAGCGCAGCCGACCGCACGACTTTGACGTTGAGCCCGCTGGCGCGGTCGCTGCTCGAAAGTACGCCGCCGCCCGTCTCGCGGCGGTCGGATCGCATGGCGCTCACGATGCTCGTGCCGAGTGATACGGTATTCGCCGGTCAGCAGGTGGATCTGATCGCCGCGGCCTGGATTCCCCGCGATCTGGGTGAGCGCATGCGACGGCCGCCGCTGCTGACGCTCGTCACGCCGGAAGGGGTGTGGGCCTATCCTGCGGCGACATCGTCCGGGGTCGCACTCTCGCGACAGGTGGGCGGACGGTGGATCGATCTGTTCATCGCGCACCAGGTCGTGTTCCCGCTGGCACCGGGCCGCGTCATCGTGCCGCCGGCGTCGGTGGAATACGCGTTGCCCGTCACGTTCTCGTTTTTCAGCCGCGAGGAACGCTATAACCTGCGCAGTGACTCGATTGCGATCGTGGTGCTGCCGCTCCCGCCCGCCAATCCAGTCACGAGCGTGGTCGGCGAGAAGCTGCGTCTCGATCTCCAGATCGACGCGACGAGCACGCGTGTGGGCGAGCCGGTCGAGGCGTCGATCACGATCAGTGGTGTCGGCAACGTGGCGTTGTGGCCTCCGCCCGAGCCCGCGATCAAATGGCCGACGGGATTCCGCGCCTATCCCGCACAGACAGAAATGCATCTGGAGACGAACGCCGGGCGTATCGCCGGGAGCAAGACATTTCATTTCCTGGCGGTGCCAGACTCGTCGGGCAATTTCGTGTTGCCCGAAGTCCGCTACCCATACTTCGATGCCACCAGCGGCCGTTACGAGGTGGCCACGGCTGCGCCGCGCGCGCTCGCCGTCGCACCCGGCGCCGAGCCGCGCGCGGCACGCGTGCTACCCGCGTTGCTGCCGGCGCGCGGAGAGGTTCCGGCCGACAGCCTGAGCCGGCGCTTCGGATTGCAGGGGTGGCTCGCGGTGCTGCTGGTGCCGCCATTCATCGCGCTGGTCGCGAGCCGGCGCAGGCGTCGCGTGCCGGGAGCAGCGGTGGTCGCTGCTGGTCCCGCACTGACCCCGCTGGGGCGCGTCGAGCGGGAATTCCTCGCCGTGCTTTCGAGTCATGTCTCAGATCCGTTCGCGCGAGACGGCGACGGGCTGGCCCAGGCGTTGCGCGCCGCCGGTGTCGAGAGCGCCGTCGCCGATCACGTGAAGCGCCTGCGCGACCGCTTGCGCGCCGCGCGGTACGGACCGCGCCGTCTGGGCGATGCTGCGGAGCTCGCGGCTGAAATCGAACAGGTGCTGCGCGTACTGGGCGCCGAAAAATCGGGTGTGGTGCGACGCCCCCACGCGACGGTGACGACAATTCTCGTGTTGACGGCGGGGATGGTAGGAGCGCAGCATGCTGCGCCCCTACATGCCCAAACTGCGTCCCAGGGCCAGACCCCCAGCGCCGAGGCGTTGTTCGAGGCCGGGGCGTTGCGCGCGGCGGCCGATTCATTCGCCGCGCGCGCCGCGCGCGAGCCGCGCGATCCGGCCCACTGGTACAATCTTGGTGCCACGCTGTATCGCGCCGGTGCGGACGGCAAGGCAACGGCGGCGTGGATTCGGGCGGCACGCCTGGCGCCGCGCGATCCCGCGATTCGGCGTGCGCTGCGGCTGTTGCCTCCGCCGGATCCCGTGACCGAGCAGATGCTACTCGTGGGTGGGGCCACGCCCACCGAATGGGGATTCATCGCGGCCGCGGGCTGGGTCCTCCTGTGGCTGACGGTGGCCTTCGGCGGTCGCCGGCGTCTCGTCCTCGCGCTGTTCGGTGCCGTCGCGATCACCGCGTCCATCATGGGCGCGCTCGAGTGGCGACGCCGCGATCAGCCGGTGGCCGTCGTGATCGCCGACGCCGCCCCCGTGCGCACCGCGCCGTACGGCGGCGCGAGCGCGGCGGCCACAGTGCAGGCGGGTGGTGCGGTCCTCGTCGGACGCGGTTATGGTCCGTGGGTCGAAGTCCGTCGTGCCGACGGAATCCACGGCTGGGTGCTCGGAGGGGAGATCGCGGGGTTGTGAGTGTGCTCGCGCGTGCACGCGTCCAGCTACTCGCGGGCCATGTCGCCGACCAGATCGCCGCCGGCGAGGTCGTCGAGCGCCCCGCGTCGGTCGTCAAGGAGCTCGTCGAGAACGCCCTCGATGCCGGCGCGCGCGCCATCCGCGTCGAGCTGGAGGACGGCGGCAAGACGCTGATCCGCGTGAGCGACGACGGCTCGGGGATGGATCGTGAAGACGCCCAGCTCGCGCTGCAGCGTCATGCGACGAGCAAGATTCGCACGGCCACCGATCTCATCGGCGTCGCGACGTTCGGATTCCGCGGCGAAGCGCTCCCGGCGATCGCGTCGGTGTCGCGGTTCGAGCTCGAGACGTGTAGCGACGGTGAGGCCGCGACGCGGCTCCGTGTCACGGGCGGGAAGCTCGAAGCCGCCGAGGACACGGCGCGCCAGCGTGGCAGCACGGTCACGGTGCGCGCGTTGTTCTACAACACGCCGGCGCGACGGAAATTCCTGCGCGCGACCGCGACCGAGACGCGGGCCGCCGTGGAGGCGCTCACCGTGCTCGCGCTCACCCGTCCTGACGTGGCGTTCTCGCTGACGAGCGACGGCCGCGGGTTGCTCGACTGTCCCCCTACAGACCGGCTCATCGACCGAGTGCACGCGCTGTGGGGCGGCGAGCTCGCCGACACCCTGCTGGCCGTCTCACATCGCGCGGGACCGCTCGAAGTCTCGGGCCTCGCGCAGCGTCCCGCGCAGGCCCGGCCCGCCGGACGAAAAGGATATGTGTTCGTACGCGGCCGCCCGATTCGCGATCCTTTCATCCTGCGCGCCGCGGAGGCCGGCTATCGCTCGACCATTGCGCCCGGCGACCGCCCCTCACTGCTGCTGTTTCTCGATCTTCCCGGCGACGCCGTGGACGTGAACGTCCACCCCGCCAAGCTCGAAGCGCGCTTTCGCGACAAGTTTTTTGTCGAGAAGGTGGTGGAGGAGGCTGTGAGAGAGGCGCTGGCGCCGCTCGGATCCGCTGCGCCCATTGGTGGTGTCGGGTTTCAGGTGTCTGGTGCCTGGTTTCAAGGGGAAGGATCGGCCGCGGCAGTCGCTGGAGTTCCATTGGAGCTGTTCCGTGCGGACGCCCTGACACCAGACACCCGACACCAGGCACCGCCTTTACTCCAGGTCTTCGACACCTACATCCTTTTCCAAACCGATTCCGGTGTGGCGATAGTGGACCAGCATTCCGCCCACGAGCGGGTGCTGTACGAGGACGTGATGCGTCAGCTGTCGGGGGACGGGGCGTCCGCGCAGCGCCTCTTGCTGCCGCTCACGCTCGACTTCGCGCCCGCCGAGCTCGATGCGATCGACGCGCATCGGGAGCTCCTGGCGCGCATCGGCTACGAGATCGAGCCGTTCTCCGGCCGCAGCATCGTCGTGCACACGGCGCCGAACCCGCATCCGCGCTTCGAGGCGGCACGCTGCCTGCAGGAGCTCGTCGCCGATCTCGCCGGCGGGCGATTTGGGGGCTGGCAGAATCGGCTGGAGCGCTTCGCCGCGACCTACGCGTGTCGAGCCGCGATCAAGGCGGGACAGACGCTCGACGCGGGAGAGATGCGCGAGCTGATCGTGCGGCTGCTCACGGCAACGCTGCCGGCGCACGACGTCCACGGCCGCCCGAGCATGGTGCAGCTCCCAAAGGAAGAGCTTGAGCGGCGATTCGGGCGGACCTGACACCAGACACCAGACACCAGTCATCGTAGGCCCCACCGGCGTCGGCAAAACCGCCGTCGCGGTTGCGCTCGCCGCTCTCACCCCCATCACCGTGATCTCGGCCGACGCGCGCCAGGTGTATCGCGGGCTCGATATCGGGACCGCGAAGCCCGATCCCGAGACCCTCGCCCGAGTCCCACATCGGGGCCTGGATCTGGTGGCTCCAGGAGAGCGTTACAGCGCGGGACGATTTGCCCGCGATGCCGCGGCCTGGATTGCGGAAGCGCGTTCCGGAGGCCGCCAGCCGATCGTGGTAGGCGGGACGGGGTTGTACGTCCGCGCCCTCGCCGACGGGCTGTTTCGCGAGCCGCCGTTCGACACGCAGCGGCGCGAGCAGCTGCGCCATTGGTCCGAATCGCTCGAGGGCTCCGACCTGGCGCGGTGGGCAGGCCGGCTCGACCAGGCGTTTCTCGGCGGGGGCCGGCAGCGTGCCGCCCGGGCGATCGAGGTGGCGCTGCTGACGGGGCACGCCCTGTCGTGGTGGCAACGGGAAGCCCGTGAAAGCGGAACGCTCCGGCCTTGGTACATTCACCTCACCGTGCCGCGTGAGGTCCTGCACAAGAGGCTCGGGGCACGCGTGGATCAGATGCTCGCCGCCGGGCTCGTCGCCGAAGCACAGAGGCATCTGGATGCCGGGGTAGCCGGGGACGCGGCTGGGCTCGATGGGATCGGGTATCGGGAGGTCGTCGCGATGTTGAACGCGCAGTTGCCCGAGAGTGCGCTGCGACACGCGATTCTTGTCGCGACCCGACGCTATGCGAAGCGGCAGGACACGTGGTTTCGAAACCAACTGCGTACGCCGTACGCCGTGCGCAGTGCGCCGGAAATCTGGACACTTGATGCCACGGAGACTCCCGAGGCCTTGGCGATGAAGATCCGCGAACGCTGGAACACGATTACGGCGCACGGCGCACTGCGCACGGCGCACGATTAGATGCGGATCGGAATCACGTGTTACCCAACGTACGGTGGCTCGGGTGCCGTAGCGACGGAGCTCGGCCTCGAGCTCGCGCGCCGCGGCCACGAGATCCACTTCATCTCCTACGCGAGTCCGTTCCGCCTGCGCGGGTTCGCCGAGCGCGTGACGTTCCACGAAGTCACCCAGCTCGAGTATCCGCTGTTCGAGCAGTCGTCTCCGTATGCGCTGGCCCTCGCCGTGAAGCAACACGAAGTCGCCAAGCGCGAGCAGCTCGATCTGATGCACGTGCATTACGCAATTCCGCATGCCGCCACCGCGTGGCTCGCAAAGCAGATGCTGCTGCACGAGAAGCTGGATCTGAAGATCGTCACGACCCTGCACGGCACGGACATCACCCTGGTCGGCCAGGATCCGTCGTACTACACACTCACGAGATTCTCCATCGAGCAGTCGGACCGCGTGACCGCGGTCTCGGCGTACCTGCGCGATGAGACGTATCGCGCGTTTGGCTGCGGCCAGTGCGATGTGCGCGTCATTCCGAATTTCATCTCGACCGCGGACTATCATCCCGCCACCGACGACGCCGACCGCAAACGGCTCGCGCCGAAGGGCCACCGTGTGCTCGTGCACGTCTCGAACTTCCGGCCGGTCAAGCGCGTGGGCGACGCCGTAAAGGTCTTCGCGGCGGTGCGCAAGAAGCTCCCCGCCACCCTGGTCCTCGTCGGCGATGGGCCCGACCGCGATGCCGCCGAGCACCAGGTGGATGGCCTCGGCCTCCGCAAGGATGTGCGCTTCCTCGGCAAGGTCGAGAACGTGGGGGACGTGCTGCGCGGCGCCGATCTGTTTTTGCTGCCGTCCGCCACGGAGTCGTTCGGGCTCGCCGCGCTCGAGGCGATGGCCTGTGCGGTCCCGGTCATCGCGAGCGCCGCGGGAGGAATTCCCGAGGTTGTCGAGCACGGCAAGACCGGCTTCCTCGCGCCTCCCGGGGACGTCGACGCGATGGCCGAGCGTGCCCTGCACGTGCTGGAGAATCCCGCCGAGCACGAACGCTTGAAGCGCGCGGCCGCGGCGCGCGCGCTCGAGTTTGCCGCCGACCGCGTCGTGCCGCGGTACGAGCAGTTGTATGAAGAGGTCCTCGCGTAGTGGCGGCGGTTCTGCGATTGATCCGTGCGCCAAATCTGCTGATCGCTGCCGCGGGAGTTCTCGCGGGTGGCTGGATCGCCGTAGGCGGGATCGCGTTTCCCACGGAATTGATCTTCGCGGCAATCTCCGGATTCGCGCTCGGCGCCGTCGGCAACACGTGGAACGACATCCGGGACGTCGCCGCCGACCGCGTGAATCGCCCCGGGACGCGGCCGCTCGCGGCGGGCCAGGTCTCGCGCGGCGTCGCGGATCTCATTGTGTTCGATGGCACGCTGATCGGGCTTGTGTTCGCCGGATTGGTGAGCGGCGCGCTGGTCCTTGCCGCCCTTGCCGCCCTTGCCGTCATGTTTGTGTATTCGCCGCTCCTCAAGCCCAGGCCGCTGCTCGGCAATGTGGCGGTGGCGGTCGTGGCGGGCTCGCCGCCGTTCTACGGCGCGCTCGCAGTCGGCGCTCCGGCGGCCGGCGTCGTTCCCTGGGTGCTGGCGGCGCTGCTGCATGTCGTGCGCGAAATCGTCAAAGACGCCGAAGATGAGCCCGGCGACCGGACGATCGGACGCCGCACACTGCCGATCGCGGTGGGTCGGCGGCGGGCACTGGTGGTGGCGGCAGGCGTCGGTCTGCTGTTCGTGCCGGCCAGTCTGCTGTTGCCGCGGAACGCCGGCTACGGCGGTGCGTACTTTCTGATCGCTCTCCTCGCGCAGATGGCGGTGCTCGTCGCCGCGACGTGGTTGATGCTCGGAAAAGTGGAACGCGTGAGCGCGCTCCTCAAAGGCGCGATGGTCATCGGATTGATCGCGCTGGTCGCGGGAAAGGTTGCATGACTCTCTGGCAAGGCATTCTGCTCGGACTGGTGCAAGGACTCACCGAGTTTCTGCCGGTTTCGAGCGACGGGCATCTCGCGGTCATCGGGCACGTGGCCGGCGTGCACACGCCCGGGGTGTTCGTGGAAGTCGCGCTGCACGTCGCGACGCTCGGATCCATCCTCGTCGTGTACGGGCGGCGCTTCTGGCAGCTGGTCGTCGGTGTGCTCCGGCGCCAACCCGATGCGCTCCGCTACGCGGGGCTGCTCATCATCGGCATGATTCCAGCGGGGCTCGTCGGTATTTTCCTCGAGCATCTCATCGAGCGCGCCTTCCAGTCGCTGTGGGCCGCCGGCGTGGGATTCCTCGTCACCGCGGCCTGTCTCTGGTCCACGCGGCACCGGGTTCCGGATGGTGCGTCGCAGCCGAGTCCGCGCGGTGCCGTCATCATCGGACTGGCGCAGGCGTTGGCTCCGCTTCCTGGCGTCTCGCGTTCAGCGACGACGATTTCATCCGGGCTGTGGGTTGGCCTCGGCGCGGTTCCCGCGGCGGACTTCAGCTTCCTGATGGCGATTCCGCTCATCGCGGCTGCCGGGCTCGTCGAGGCACGTCACGCGTCTGCCGACATCGCCCAGGTCGGCGCGGTGCCCCTGCTCGTGGGTTGCATCGTGGCGTTTCTCTCCGGCGTATTCGCGATTCGATTCCTCGTTGCCATGCTGCGGCGTGGCCGCTTCTATCTATTCGCGCCATACTGTCTGGCGATCGGTCTGTTCACGCTCGCGTACGCGCTGTGGCACGGCTAGAGATCGACGACATCCCCGCCGCAGTCCTGGCGCGGCGCTGGGGCGTGCCGCAGTGCGGGGTGTTTCGTACGCTCCCTTCCAGTCTCGATGCCATCCACGACCTCGGCGCGCAGGGAGCGCCGGGCGGAACGGTGGTGCTGGCCGAGGAGCAGACGGCGGGGCGGGGCCGCGACGGCCGAACGTGGCGGTCGCCTCCGGGTGGCGTGTGGCTCGGGATGTTGCTGCGGCCGCCGCCGGCGCTCCCCGCGGCGGGCGTGCTGTCGCTGCGCGTAGGACTCGTGCTCGCCGATGTCGTGGATGCCGTGCTCGGCGTGCGCCCGACGTCGCTCGCGCGGCCGCGGGCGGGCCTCAAATGGCCGAACGACGTCCTCATCGATCATCGGAAGGTCGCCGGAATCCTCTGCGAGAGTCGCTGGCAGGGCGAAACGCTCCAGTGGCTCGCCATCGGAATCGGCGTGAACGTGGTGAACGAGATCCCGGCCGACCTGGTGAATCGCGCTGTCGCTTTGCGTGAACTTCGGCCCAGCGTCCGCCGCATCGATGTACTGGACCAACTCGTCCCGGCGCTGCTCCGGCTCACGGCGCACGGCGCAGAGCTCACGCAGTTCGAGTGTGCCGCGTTCGCGCAACGCGACTGGCTGCGGGGCCGGCACATTCGGACGCCGCTCGCGGGCCGCGCCTCGGGAATCCGCCCCGACGGCGCGCTGCTCGTGGATACCGGCGCGGGCACCACGATGGTGCGCGACGGCCACGTCGAGCTATCTTAGCCGCCCCATGCTCCTCGCGTTCGACATCGGCAACACCGAGACGACGGTCGGTTTGTTTGCGAATGACCGGCTCGAGGCCCATTGGCGCCTGCACTCGACGCCGCAGCGCACGCCCGACGAGTGGGCCGCCGCGTTCACCGCGCACCTGACGCAGGCGGGACATTCGACGCAGGAGATCCGCGCCGCGATCGTCGCCTCCGTCGCCCCTCAGGTCACGCAGAGCCTCTGCGACGGGATCGTCGGAGCGACGACGCGCGAGCCGGTACGGGTCGACGCGCGCTCCAAGCTCCCGATCGTGCTCGATGTGGATGAGCCGCTCACCGTCGGTGCGGATCGCATCGTCAACACGTTGGCAGCGGTGCAGCTCTTCAAGAAGGACACGATCGTCGTCGACTTCGGCACGGCCACCACGTTCGACTGCATTACCGCGGATGGACGTTTCATCGGCGGCGTGATCATGCCCGGCCTGCGTACGGCCTCCGACGAGCTCGTGCGGAAAACGGCGAAGCTCCCGGCCACCGAGCTGACGCCGCCCACGCACGCCATCGGCCGCCGCACCGAAGACTGCATTCGTGCCGGCGTGTTGTGGGGCACGGCGGACGCGGTGGACGGGCTGGTGCGCCGCATCAAGGCGGAATGGCCGTCCAAGACCAGGCCGATGGTCGTCGGGACCGGCGGTCTCGCCGGACTCGTCGCGCCGTTGTGCCGCGAAATCGAATCGGTTCATCCCGATCTGACACTGGTCGGCCTGCGGATCGCGGCGACGGCACTGGGTCTCACGTGGTGACCGACGCCCGCACGCTCAACGCGTGGCGTCGCCGGGGATACCGCGTCCTCCCGGGCGATCTCTACTCCTACATCCTGCACATGCGTCCCGCCGAGTGGCCCATCATGGCGGGACATACGTTGCTGGGCTACGTGCTCGCGGTGGGATTCGCGGGCGTGGTGCGTGGTGCGTGGTTGCCGCAGGCGCTCGGCGCTCTTGCGATCTGGGTGATTCTTCTGAACGGCGGCACGCTCGCGATCAACAGTGTCTTCGATCGCGATGAGGGCGACATTGGGTATCTCAATGCGCCTCCGCCACTCCCTCGATACCTTCTGCACTTCAGCGTTGCGCTGCTCGTCGCCGGCCAGCTCATGGCATTTACGCTGCCGCGCGGCTTTCAGATCGCGTACGCGATCTGTTTCGTCCTGTCCATCCTGTATTCGGTCCCGCCGTTTCGCTTCAAGGCGGTGGCGGGCGTGGACTGGGTCATCAACATGTGGGGATTCGGTACGCTCACGCCCTACGCGGCGTGGGCGGCGACCGGACGGCCGCTGGATGCCGGACATGGACTGGTGCTGGTCGCCTTTTGTCCCCTGTTCGCCGGGCTGTATCCTCTGACGCAGCTCTATCAGTTCGACGAGGATCGTCGGCGCGGCGATCGCACCCTGGCGCTGATCCTGGGGATGCGCGCAAGCCTCATCGTCGCAACCCTGGCCACGCTGTTGGCATTCGGCCTCTTCGCGTGGGGGATGAGATTGCTGCACGTCGGCCCCAAGGGATTCGCGCTGCTCCTGCCGCTGGTTCTGTGGCTGGCCGTGCTGTTGCCGTGGCTTTCGGGCCACGCGGCATGGAGCGCCAAGCAGCACCAGCGCGGGATGTATCGGGGGTTAGCCGCGTGGGCGGTAACCGATCTCACGGTGCTCTATGTGTTTGCGACGTAGTGTTGGCGTCTTAGATTGCACCAACCTCCACAACTGCTCGTAAGGAGACCGATGCCCTCGACCACCACCGCAGCCACGGATCGATCCGAATTTCGCCACGTACTCCTCAGTGGAACCATCGTGGGCGCGGCGACGGCGGCTGCCGTCGTCCTCTTTCTTTTCGCCTCCAGGGTCCTGCCGGCCGGAATCGTCAGCTCGCTCGTGTTAATGATCATCGTGCTCGCGGGCGGTGTCCTGGCGGCGTTCCTACCCGGCTTCTTCGCCGCGGCCCGGACCGTCCAGGGCGTGGCGAGTGCAGCAGCGATCGGACTCTGGGGTACGATCGTCTTTATGGCGATCGACATCATCCTGCTGCGGCCGTTCAAGGCGTATCCGTGGACGTGGGACGACATCAGTGGTGGGAGCACGTGGTGGTATCTGCCGATTTGGTGGATGCTGGGAACGTTCCTCGCGTGGATGGGAGCGATCGTCACCGCCGGCCGCGCCGCACGGGGCGGTGACACCGCAATCCGGTCCCTGGGAATTGCGCCAGTCGCGGGAGGGCTGGGCCTGGGATTGGGGTTGGGGCTCGGCGGTGTCATGCTCATGCCTGTCGCCGCCGGCGCCGGGTTCGCGCTCACGCTCGTCGTATTCGCTCTCGCCGTTCTCGCTCGCAAAGGGTAACCCACCGTGCCGAGATGGATGGCGCACTTGCTCGTGGTCGTGGGGTGGCTGCTGACCCCTGGCTGGGCGTGGGCGGCATCGCACGTGGGTTTGTGGCTGGGAGCGCTCGTCGCGCTGCGATTCGAGAATCCCGTCGTCATGCTCGCCATCGCCGGCGTCGGGGCACTGCTGTTCGGGTTCGCCGTGCTCTGGACATGGGTTCGTTTCATGCGCCGCCTGCCGCATCTGCTCTCGCACCACATGGCGCCTCGCGCCTCCGAGGAGCATGCCGCGATTGCGGCCGCGGATTGAGCTCTTCCTTCTAATCGCCGGAGTTTCCCAGCTCTCCGCCCAGGGGCGGGGGCGTGATGTCGATGTGCGGTACGGGCGCTGGTATTCCGGTAATCAATCCAAGAGCTACGAGCTTCGGACGGACGCTCCCATCGCCGGGACCTTCTCGCACGGACTCGCCATCCAGGTGCTGATCCACGACAATCTCGGTCGCCACCACGCCTTCTACGGTGCGGGCTGGGAGCTGCACGCGTTTCGGCGCCGCGCGAAGTTCGGCCCCTACGCCCTCGCCGGTGTTTCGGTGGGTGTTTCCACTGATACGTCGTCGCAGGAGCTCGCGGCGCTCTGGACCCTGGGTGGGGGAGTCGAGTGGCGTCCGATTCCGTGGGCCGCCTTCGGCCTGGAGACGGTATACCGGATGCAGGACGTCGGGCCACGCGGCTTCTGGCGTACGACGGCGAATTCCCGCGATGGGATCGCCGCCTCGATCGGATTGTCGATGACGATTGGGAGGTCGGTGGATCGCCGCTGGCCCACGCCCGGGCGGGAACCCACCGAACAGCCGCCTCGACCGCCGCTCGTGATCATAGGCAACGTCACAGGCATGGCCGCGGATATCGTGAAGACCGCGCTCGACGCGCTCGGCACGCCATACGTCTGGGGCGGGACCGCGGCAAATGGGTTCGACTGCTCGGGCCTGGTGCAATTTGCCTACGGCCAGCATGGCATCCGCGTACCGCGGATGAGTCGCGATCAGGCGCGCGCGGGAAGCGAGGTGACTCCTGTCGTCGACGCCTTGCGGCCCGGAGACATTCTGCTGTTCGCCGCGCAGCCCGGCGGCGGGGTCACGCACGTGGGCATATACGTCGGTGAACAAACGTTCATCCACAGCTCGAACACGGGCGTCAAATTGTCGCGGTTGGAGTCGCAGGACACGGAGGGGGCGTGGTGGGTGGCCCGGTGGGTGGGGGCGAGGCGGGTTGTCCCATAACGCTTCGCGCAGTCGTGCCGACGTGTATTGCGTTCCTCACCGTGGCCTGTGGTGCTTCCCGCGTTCCGCAGTCCCTGCGCGGGTACAATGTCCTTGTGGAAGAAAAGGACGAGCAGAGCGTCGAGCTTGCCCGCGCGATGCGGGAGCAGGGCATCAAGGTGCGGCCTAGAGTCCGTGGCGGCAGCGGACCGACGGCGGCGCTGATTTACTTCACCTTCAGCGATCCCGGCCCCGGCCAGCCCCTGTGGTTTCACCTCCGGCTCGCGGATACCCGATCCGGCGAAGTCGTTGGTGCGGCGACGATTCCGCTCGATTCGCTGACGGCGACTCCGCGCGCTCGCGCGCGCGCTGCGGTAAAAGCACTGGCCCCTTGACACTCCAGTAGCAGCCTGACAGATTCCCTCCGTCGCATTAGCACTCATCACCAGCGAGTGCTAACAGCTAATCAATTCAAAGCGTTACGGAGGTTCGAGCATCATGCCAACGGCAACCAAGACGACCACGAAGTACAAGGTCTACCCGCTGGCCGATCGCGTGGCGATCCGGCCGATGGAGGAGACCGAGACGATGAAGGGCGGGCTGTACATCCCGGACACCGCCAAAGAGAAGCCGATCCAGGGCGAAATCATCGCCGTGGGACCGGGCCGACGGGAGAAGGGCGAGACGATCCCGATGGAGCTGAAAGTTGGGGATCGCGTCATCTACGGGAAGTACAGCGGCACGCAGGTCGAGTTGAACGACGAAGAGATCATCCTGATCAAAGAAGCGGACGTCATCGCGAAGCTCGCGTAAGCATTCTTCCGGAGGAAGCACAGACATGGCAGCCAAGTTTCTGGAGTTCAGCACCGAGGCCCGGGCCCGCCTGAAGCGCGGCGTGGATCAGCTGGCCGACGCGGTGAAAGTGACGCTCGGCCCCAAGGGCCGGAATGTCGTCATCGACAAGAAGTTCGGTAGCCCGACCGTCACCAAGGACGGCGTGACTGTCGCGAAGGAAGTCGAGCTCGACGACGAGATCGAGAACATGGGCGCGCAGATGGTGAAGGAAGTGGCGACCAAGACCTCCGACCTCGCAGGCGACGGCACCACCACGGCGACGGTACTCGCGCAGGCGATCTACCGTGAGGGCCTCAAGTCCGTCACGGCCGGCGCGAATCCTATGGCACTGAAGCGCGGCATCGAGAACGCGGTCGAGACCGTCGTCACCGAGCTGAAGAAGATTTCGGTGCCGACCTCGGGCCGGAAAGACATCAAGCAGGTCGCCACGATTTCCGCCAACGGCGACGCCGAAATCGGCGACAAGATCGCCGACGCGATGGATAAGGTCGGTAAGGACGGCGTGATCACGGTCGAGGAAGCCAAGAGCCTCGAGACCACGCTGGAGACCGTAGACGGGATGCAGTTCGATCGCGGCTATCTCTCGCCTTACTTCATCACCGATCCCGAGAAGATGGAGTGCACGATCGAGGATGCCTACATCCTCATCTACGAAAAGAAAATCTCCACGATGAAGGACCTCCTGCCCGTGCTCGAGAAGGTGGCACAGTCAGGTCGCCCGATGCTGATCGTCGCCGAGGACGTCGAGGGTGAGGCGCTGGCGACGCTCGTCGTCAACAAGCTCCGCGGCACGCTGAAGGTCTGCGCCGTCAAGGCGCCGGGCTTCGGTGACCGTCGTAAGGAGATGCTGCGCGACATCGCCATTCTCACGGGCGGGCAGGTCATTTCGGAAGAGCTCGGACTCAAGCTCGAGAACACGACGCTCAACGATCTCGGCCGCGCCAAGCGCGTCATCGTGGATAAGGACAACACCACGCTCGTGGACGGCAAGGGCAAGGACGACCAGATCGAGGGCCGCAAGGCGGAGATCAAGGCCCAGATCGAGAAGTCCACGTCCGATTACGACAAGGAAAAGCTCCAGGAGCGGCTGGCGAAGCTCGCCGGCGGCGTGGCCGTGCTGAACGTGGGCGCAGCCACCGAGACCGAGATGAAGGAGAAGAAGGCCCGTGTCGAGGACGCGCTGCACGCGACCCGCGCGGCGGTCGAGGAGGGCATCGTGCCGGGCGGCGGTGTGGCGCTGCTGTGGTGTCAGAAGTCGCTGGACAAGACCAAGGGTAACGATGACGATGAGAAGACCGGCATCGAGATCGTGCGCCGGGCCCTCGAGGAGCCGATCCGCATCATCGCCCAGAACGCGGGCGCGGAAGGCGCGATCGTCGTGGGCAAGGTGAAGGAGTCGAAGGACAAGAACTTCGGCTACAACGCCCAGACCGATAAGTTCGAGGACCTGGTGGCGGCAGGCGTCATTGATCCGACCAAGGTCACGCGGACCGCTTTGCAGAATGCCGCATCCATCGCGGGCCTGCTCCTCACGACCGAGTGCGTCGTGGTGGAGAAGAAGGAGAAGGACAAAGCTCCGCCGATGCCCGGTGGTGGCGGAATGGGCGGTATGTATTAAAGACTAGGCGCCTAGAGGCTTAGACGCATAGAAGAACCCCTAGACTCCCCCTCGTGTGATGGTCCGCACGGGGGGGAGCGCTATTTTGGTGGCCCATGACCACGCCGCCGGAAAAGGCCGCCCTTTCGCGAGAGCTGGCCGACTTTCTTATCGAGCTATCCATCGCCCTCCACAAGCACGCGATGTATCCGGAGGGGCACCCGTCCCTCGCGCCGGCGGCGGCGGGGGTGACCCGGCGCGCCGAGCATCTGTTCGAGGACCGCACGACCCTCGCACTGGGCGTCGCGCGCCAACAGCTCGTCATTGAAGGGGTCGCTACTGACCCCAAAAACCCCCTCCTCTCCGAGCTCGCCGGCCGTTTACATCGCCATCATCTCGGCGCCGTGACGTTCCATCGCGGCTTGCGTGTGAACGAGGTCGTCGAGGTGTTGAAGACGCTGGCCGTGGAGGCGGAGCGCACCGGCCAACCCCTTGGACTCGGCGCACCGGAGCAGCTGCGCGCCTGGGATCACGTCCGGTTGCATCCCGTCACGTACGAACGCCTCGAGCTGCTCCAGGAGGACGACCAGGCCGCGCTTGACGACAAGGGCGCCAGGGAGCGCGGCCTGCGGGGGGCACAGCTCTGGGTCGGTCTCGCGCGGGCGGCGCTGAGTGCGGACTCGATGGCGAGTGAGGACGGTCCGCCTCCGGCGACCGAACCGTCGGTGATCGCCAAGGCGATCGATGAGCGTCAGAACAACGCCGCGTACGATCAGGTGATTGTTGGATACCTGTTGCAGATCGCCGATGAGCTGAAGCACACGGGCGGCGCGGAGGCGGTGGCGCTGCGGCGCCGCACTTCGAAACTGGTCGGCGCGCTGCAACCGGGGACGCTGCGACGGTTGATCGAGATGGGCGGCGACAACGCCCAGCGCACCAAGTTCGCGATCGACGCCACGCACGGGCTCGCCGTCGACGCCGTCCTCGAGATCGTGCGCGCGATGGCGGACGCATCGCACAAGACGGTCTCGGATCCATTGGTGCGGATGCTGTCCAAGCTGGCGCAGCATGCGGAGCAGGGGACCGCGGAAGCACGACCCCAGGCCGACGAGGCGCTGCGCGATCAGGTGCGCGATCTGCTGCAAGGCTGGACGCTCGAGGATCCGAACCCCGACGCGTACACGCAGGCGCTCCAAAAAATGTCTGCCGCGACGCCGTTCCACGCCGCGCGCAGCGAGTGGCAACAATCCGCCGAGCCGCTGCGCATTGTCCAGACGGCGCTCGAAACCGGCGTGCTCGGCTTCGGCGCGTGGCGCGCGATCGAGCGGCTCGTCGCCGAGCGCCACGTTGGAGACCTGGTCGACCTGCTCGCGGTCTCGCCGCCCTCGCCCGACGTCGGCCCGCTGTGGACGCGCGTCACCTCGCCCGATGTGGTCCGCGAGCTCGCCAGCACCGAACCGCCGGACTTCGCGACGCTGGATCGCATGCTGCCCCGGCTGCCCGTCGACGGCTTCGAGCCGTTGCTCGACGTCCTCGGCGCATCGGAGTCCCGCACGACGCGTCGCGGGCTGCTCGATCGGTTGACGCACGCACCGCGTGAGCTCGGTCCTCTCATCGCCGCCCGTCTCGCGCGCGAGATCCCCTGGTACGTCACGCGCAATCTGCTGCTCATCCTGGACGCTCTGCCCGCGCTTCCCGACGGCTTCCGGGCGGCCAACTTCATCGCGCACGAAGACGCCCGCGTTCGGCGCGAGGCGTTGAAGGTGTCGCTCAAAGTCCCGGCAGAACGTGAGGCAGCGCTGCTGGGCGGGCTGCGCGATGCCGATCCGCGCATGGTTCGCGTCGCCCTGACCGCGGCGCTCGAGGACTGTCCGCCGTCGGCAGTACCGCCGATCGCGCAGCTCGCGCACGACCAGGCGGTGGCCTCGGAACTGCGGGTCCTGGCGATCAAGGTCCTGGGCCGTGTGAAGCACGTCGTCGCGCTGACCGCGCTGCTCGAGATCGTGGACGGCGGGAAGAACTGGCTGCGGCGTCCCCGGGTCGCGCCCCGCTCGCTCGAGCTGATCGCCGCATTGATGGCACTCGCGGCGGGGTGGCGGAACGATGCGCGGGCGGCGACCCTGCTGGCGCTGGCCGCCGCGTCCAACGATCCCGACATCCGCAGCGCTGCGAGTCCGAAGCGATGAGCGGCGACCCCGCCCGCTTTCTCAACGCCTTTGCCCAGGCGCTCGCCGCGATGGCACTGTATCGCGACGGCCATCCCGCGCGCGAGCGCGCCCTCGACGTCGCCTATCAGCAGATCCAGGATCTCCAGTCCGATACGGCGCGCCCGCTGTTCACGTTCCTCGGTGATGAGGTCGTGTTCGGACGGCTGCCGCTGCGCGAGCTGAAGGCGTGGGATTGGGGCAAACGCCTGGCGCAGGCCGGCATTCAACGCCTGGAGTTCGAGGACGCGGTGAGCCGCGAGGACTTCGAGGGGTTTCTCGAGGAGGTGCTCGCGCGTCTGACGCTGTCTGCCATCAGCACCGACGCGCGGCAGATGCGCCGCAGCAGCATCCGTTTCGGCGCGGTTGGTCTGAAGGGCGAGACCGACCTCACGTCCGAGCGGCTCCCGACCGCGACGATCAGCTTTTCGTTGGGTGAAGAAGTGGATACGCTGCACTGGATGCAACGCGAAGTGCAAACGACCGGGGCCATTCCTCTGGCGGAGGCCGAAGCGGTCGTCCGCTCGCTCGCGGTCGCGATGCACGGCGGGCGGCAGGTCATGCTGCCGCTCCTGCAGCTCAAGGAGTTCGACCAGTACACGACCACACATTCGATGAACGTCGCCGTGCTGTCGATGGCGTTGGCCGAGTTTCTCGGCCTCTCGGCGACGGACGTGCGGACGTTCGGGGTGGCGGGCCTGCTGCACGACATCGGCAAGATCAAGATCCCGCTCGACATCCTCACGAAGCCCGGCAAACTGACGGACGAAGAGCGGGCACTGATGAACGAGCACCCCGTGGCCGGCGCGCGCATGCTGCTCGATGTTGAAGAGGACCTCGACCTGGCCGTCATCGTGGCGTACGAGCATCACATCATGATCAACGGCGGGGGCTACCCGGTCCTGCGCTACGCCCGCAAGTGCCATCAGGCGAGCAAGCTGGTGCACGTCTGTGACGTCTACGATGCCCTGCGCACGCGGCGACCGTACCGCGAGGCGTGGTCTTTCGAGAAAACGCTTGGCTACCTGCAGGAACGCAGTGGGTTGGAGTTCGACTCGGAGCTCTGTGCGGGGTTCATTCGAATGATGAAGCAGTGGGAGGGGCAGGTGTCCATCCTCCCCGATGTCAGCGCTCCAGTCGGGGCGCCCATGCCGCTACCCGCTGCAAATCCGGAACAGCCCGGGGTATGATGAGGTCGCTGTTCGGTTCGGTAGGGGCGCAGCATGCTGCGCCCCTACACAAATCCCGTTTCCGGAGTTGTGATGCGTTGGACGATTCTGTTGGGGGTGTTACTCGTCCCTCAAGCGCCCTCCCCCCGGCTGACCGGGGATTGGCAGGCGCGTACGGGCGACGAGATCCGTCACATCATGGTGCGGGCAGACAGCTCGGCGCAGTTCGGCCGCGACCTTGCACGGTGGCGCGTGGTCGGCGACAGCCTGTGGATCACGTTGGGCGACGGGGTTTGGCAGGTCTATGGTATGAAGATCGCCGGCGACAAACTCACGATCAGTGGTGGTGATCTGGAGAAGCCGGTCACGCTGCGCCGTCTGGGTCCGCCGACCGCCCGGCCGGATACGCTGACGATTCCCGACCCACCAGCCCCGAACCAGCGCGCCTGGTAGTTCCCCCTCGCCACGTTGTGGAGAGGGGGTCAGGGGGTGAGGTCATTTCAGTTCGGTAACCGTCGCCAGCCGCCAGCCCACGTCTTTCTTTTCGAACCGCATCGCGAAGCCCCGCCGATCCACGCGCGGGGCGCCGCCGAGCGCCGGCACATACTCGAACGTGGCGCGCACGTTGGCGGTCGCGGTGGCCCCTTGGAGCTTGAAATCCTCGATCGTGAACTTCGCGGTGATCTGATTCCAGTCGCGGAAAAATGCCTCCCACCCGCGGCGCTCGGAGTCCGTCAGGCCCGGATAGAGCACGCGAATGTTGGAAATGCGCTGGCTCGCCAGCGCGCGCCCGAGGTCGCTCAGCAGCACATCCACAGCCGCCCGAGCTGCCGCCGGCTGCGCGCTGGGCGGCGCGATACCGGCATCGATGCCGATCTGCTCGGCACTCTGCGCGGCCACCTTGGCGAGCGTGAAATCCTGTTCGCGCAACAGCGATTCGGCGCGCGCCAGAAAGACGCCGGCGTTGGAGGCGGCCCGTCCCGTCGGCAGGGCCTGCACGACCGGACTCACGCGCGCGATCATCTGCTGGGCTTCGCGATCCATGGCGCGGGCCTCGTCGCGCGCGCGGCCGTATTGCTGGGCCGCCTCGACGTAGCCGCGGAGCGCGAGCGACTGATTGCCCCGCTGCAGCGCCTGATCGGCGGCCTCGAACATCGATTGCGCCATGATCACCGCCGGGACGCTGTTTTTCTCCGCGCCGGCCGCGATGGCCCGCTCGCGCGCCGCGACCGCCGAATCGCGCCGCGAGCTGACCGCCATCGAGATCGGGGCGCCCCGGGGAGCGGCCGTGGGCGCGACGAGGCCGGTGGGCGCCTGGGGGACTGGGGGATTCACAGCTACGCCTCTCGAGAGATCCTCGGCCGTCTGGCCAGGGGCATAGACCAGTAACAGCACGACCGCAGCGAGCGCGGCCAGCACCCCGATCCGCGCCTTCATCGACGCGTGCGTGATCAGCTTCAACATCGGACGGGGCAGCGGTGTCCAGCGGCCGAGCGGCTGCGTCGCCTCTTCATCCGCGCCCGACAGCGCGGCGCGGATTTGCTGCAGCGTCGACATCATCTGGCCGGCGGATTCGTAGCGCTCGTGCGGCACCTTGTTCATCGCCTTCGCGACGACGCGCTCGAGCGCCGCCGGGATCGACGGCGCAACGGTCCGCAGCGGCCGCGGCTCCGTCGTCAGCACCTGGTAGAGCACGCCGTGCACCGACTCGGCTTCGAACGGCCGCTGATAGCACAGCAGCTCGTAGAGCATGCATCCAACGGAGAAGACGTCGGTGGCGGGCGTGATTGCGCCGTTGGTGATCTGCTCGGGCGCCATATAGGTCGGCGTGCCGACGATCGCACCGGACCCCGTGGCATCCGCCTTTTGCAGCCGCGCGATGCCGAAGTCCATGATCTTGACCCGTCCGTCGGGCATCACGCGCACGTTCGATGGCTTTACGTCGCGGTGAATCACGCCGCGCTGATGCGCGAAGTGGAGGCCGATCAGCACCTCGATCGCGATGTCGAGCTTGCGCTCCAGCGCGAGCGGATCGCGCAGGGCGATCATGTCGGAGAGATCGCGTCCCTCCACCAGCTCCATCGCGATGAACAGCTGGCCCTCGGCCTCGCCGAGGTCGTACACGGTGACGATGTTGGCGTGCTGAATGGCGCCGGCGGCCCGCGCTTCGCGCAGGAACCGCTCGTGCATGTCCTTGGTCTTCCGGAAGCTCGCGCTCAGCAGCTTGAGCGCGACGTAGCGGCGCAGCACCGTGTCGTAGGCCTTCCACACGATGCCCATCGCACCTTCGCCCAGGAGCTGGTGCAGCTCGTATTTCCCGAGCCGGCGGTAGCGCTGCGGCGCGTCGCTCACCGGGTCAACCAGTCGAAGGCCCGGGCCAGGTAGGAGCGCATCGCGTCGGTCACCTCGACGTGACGCCGCGGTAACACGCGCTCCAGCGTAGCCAGGAACTTCTCTTGCGTCATCCGCTCGGAAGCCGAGCCTCCCCAGGCGAAGGGCGCTACGTACTTGGGTGCACGCACAGCATCGAAGATGCTGGCGCCCGCACCGATGACGGAGCCGGCATCGAGCAGCGTGCCGATCGCCGTCTTGGCGTGATCGCCGATCAGGCTACCGAGAAACTGGTGTCCGGTTTCCAGCTTCGTGCCCGCCACGTCCAGCCGGACGGGACCGTACGTGCTCTTGAGGTTGGATGTCGTCGTCCCGGCGCCAAAATTGACCCACCGTCCCAGGACCGAGTGCCCCAGGAACCCGTAGTGGCCCTTGTTCGCGTAGCCGAGCATCGCGGTCGTGGACACTTCGCCATGGATGACGCACCAGGGGCCGATCGCGGAGTTCCTGATCGCTCCTCCGACGACGCGCGTGTTGGCCCCGACCCACAACGGTCCTTCGAGCCGGGTGCCCGATCGCACTTCCACTCCGGTCTCGAGGACCACGGGCCCGTTGCGGGTGTCGAACACCACGCCGGGCTCGATCGCCCCTTCCCGCAGCGACACCCACGCCGGGTCGCCGAGCACGATAGAGCCTTTGGGCACTGCGTCTGAATCGCCCAGCAGCCTGATCACGTCCTCGCGCAGCAGCTGCTCCAGAGCGCTGACGAGATCATGTACGCCGCGGAGCAGCACGCCCTCGACATGCATGGCCTGGGCGTTTGACACGGGGCCCGTCCAGGTGCTTCCCGCCGGAACCGCCCACCCGACGGTGATCCCGTCGTGCGTGAGCCGCGCAGCCACCTCGGGCAGCGGGCCCGCGAGGCCGCGCGGCGCGAACGTCGAGGAGCCGATGACGGCGGGCCCGGGGACCGGCCGGCGCGCCTCGACCGGCGGCACGCCGGGCTCGGGAAACCCGGCGAGATGCGGGAGCGCGAACACCGCCGTCGCCTCGGTGCCGACGAACGTCTCCCACCGCTGGCGTACCAGATGCGCGCCGGCACGCAGCTCGGAGAGTGGCCGGATGCCGGCGAACGGCGCCCAGGCCGGCGCGGCGTCGGGATCGAGCAGGTAGAGCGCGTGCGTCACAGACTCTGCACCAGCGCTTTGAGCTTCTGAGGATGTCCGGTCGGCATCACGAGCGTGTGGCCGTTGGCGCGTACGACCACCATATCCTCGATGCCGACGACGGCGACTTCTTCATTCTCTGCCCAGATCACGGAGTTCTTCACGTCGTCGCCCAAGGTGACGTTGCCGACGGTGACGTTGCCGCGCGCGTCGCGCCGCCGAATCCGCAGCAGCGCATCCCACGAGCCGATGTCGTCCCAGGCGAACGCACCGGTTACGACCGCCAACCGCGTCGTCCGCTCCAGCACCGCGACGTCCACGGCGACGGGAGTCACTGCCGCAAAGAAGCGGGGCGCGTCGCCCTTCGTCAGCGCCGCCCAGCCGGGTGCGAGCTCCTCGGCATACGCCCCGGCTTCGCCGAGAAACCGCGCCGCGCTCCAGGCAAACAGGCCGCTGTTCCACAGGGCGCCGCGCCGCCGCAGCAGCGCGGCGCGCGCAGGGCTCGGCTTTTCGATGAAGCGCTTCACCTTGTGCGCGCTGCCGAGCGGTTTGCCGGGCACGATGTAGCCGTATCCCGTCTCGTTCCGCGTCGGCTTCACCCCGACGGTGACGAGCACATCCTGCTCGGCGGCGACGTCGAGCGCATGCGTCGCCGCGGCGCGAAAGGCGCGGTCGTCACCGACCGCCCAGTCGGCGTGCAGCGAGAGCATTTGACCGCCGGGGTCGTGCTTGGCGATCCAGTGCGCCGCCCAGGCGAGCGCCGGCGCGGTCGACGCGCTGCGCGGCTCGGCGAAGATGTTCGCTGCCGGAATCTCCGGCACGGTCGCGGCGACGCGGTCCACCAACGAGGGGCTGGTCAGGATCAGGATCCGTTCGGGCGGCACGAGTCCCGAGAGGCGCGCGACCGTCTGCGCCAGGAGCGGCCGGTCGCCGGTCAAGGCGAGCAGCTGTTTGGGCCGTTCCGGGGTCGAGAGCGGCCAGAACCGCGTTCCCGATCCGCCCGCGAGGATCGCCGCCCACGCACTCACGAGGCGCCCTCCTCCGGTTCCGCATCGCCGAACATCAGCGCGATGCGTTGGCTGAGCTTCGAGGGGCTGAACGGTTTCGTCACCAATGCCGCGCCCAGGCGGCGCGCTTCGCGGAGGATCCGATCCTCGCCTTCGGCGGTGAGAACGAGAACCGGAAGCCGGGCGGTGTCGCCCTGTTTGCGAAGGTCGCGCAGGAAATCGAGTCCGGAGCCGTCGGGCAGATGCAGATCGAGCAGCAGGCCGTCGGTCGTCGGACTCGCGCGGAGCGCGCTGCGGGCCTCGTCGAGCGTCCGCGCAAAACTCACGCGGTAGCCGAGCCGCTCGAGATAGGGCCGGAGGACGAGCCCGATATGCGGCTCGTCATCCACCACGAGAAGGTGGCGAGCGGAGCTAGCGGGGGGGACCACCGACCATCCGCCTACAGCAGACCGGCGATGGCGGTGCGGTGTCGCCGCAGATCGAACAGAAGGGCGCCCACGTTCGTCGCGGGCTGCACCAGCACGATGAGGAGCGCATCGGCGTTGAGGACCGCAACGATCGCGAGTCCCCGGCTGAATTCGAGCACGGCGGTGTTGAAATCGCCGCGTCCTCCGCCACCGCCCAGCTGCGCCATCTGGTTGATCGCCGTGGGCAGGAGTGCAGCCACGCTTTCGGCATCGACGCCATTGGCCACGCGGGAGTCGATGGGCAGCCCATCGCGGCCCACCACTACTACGGCGTCCACGCCGTTGGAACGGCTGAGCGCCTCCACCACGTCGCGAATGGTCGCCATACGCGCGGGCAACGTAGGTTTTGGCGAAGTCGAAGTCAAGCAGCGACTACGGGTTGACCCACTCTAACGCACCCCTGTAAGTTCTCCAGCACTCATGCGCTACTTCATCCTGTTCCTGGCGGCTTGCGCCCTCATCGACTCATGCGACAGTCCGTCCGGCTTGCAAGCGGTCTTCTCGAATAGGATCGACACCGTGTCGCTGTACGCGTTGACCCGCACGCCCGTATCGCTGCCGTCGGGCTATTCGATCTCAGGTCGGCAGACGGTCCGCACCGAAGTGGGCGCGTCATTCGATTTCGCATTCGACATCGACACCACCGGGCGGCCCGTGCTCCTTCCGACCGGACCGCTGAAGCTGGGCCAGCAGTCAGGGATCCGGCTCAGTGCGCAGGATTTCGATTCCATCCTGTTTGCCCCGACCACCGGCTTTAACGTCGACAGCGCCCAGCTGGTGCATGAAAACACCGTTCTGCTCGTGATGACGCGCGCGACCCCCTGCCAGAGCGCCGTCGGTTTTGCGGCACCGTATTACGCGAAGCTGCACGTGCTGGCGATCGACACGACGTCCACGCCCAACGGCCGCCGGATCGATTTCCTGATTCTCGTCGACGTCAACTGCGGGTTTCGCGGCCTCGAACAAGGCCTGCCGAAGCGCTAAAACGTGATCGACCTGAAGTTGTTGCGCGCCTCGCCCGCTCAGGTGCGAGCGGCGCTCGCCCGCCGCGGCGATCAATCGTTGACGCGACTGCTCGACGAAATCGAAGCGCTGGACATGAAGCGTCGCACGCTGACCGCGCAGCTCGACACGCTGAAGGCGGAACGCAACGACGCGGCGAAGGCGGACGCGCTCGTCGCCAAATCGCAGGGCGGACTGCCGGAGGCCACCACGGCGGCGCGCCGCAAGCTCGGCGAGCGCATCACCGCTCTGGAATCCGAGCTCCGACAGATCGAAACGACACTCGACGCGAAGGCTCTTTTCGTTCCCAATTCGCCACTCAGCGATGTGCCTGATGAAGTCACTGTGTTACGAAGTTGGGCAACGCCGGCGCCCAAAGGCGGCAAGCCGCATTGGGAGATCGCCGAAAAGCTTGGCATTCTCGATTTGCCGCGTGGAGCCAAACTCGCGGGCTCGGGATTCCCGGTGCTGATGGGCGCCGGCGCGCGACTGGCGCGTGGTCTCATCAACTTCATGCTGGACCTGCACACGCGCGAGCACGGCTACGTCGAAGTCGAGCCGCCGTTCCTGGTGCGGCGCGAAGTCATGGCCGGCACGGGTCAGCTGCCGAAGTTCGAAGACGATCTCTATCGCACCATGCCGGACGACCTGTTTCTGGTGCCCACGGCCGAAGTTCCGGTCACGAACCTCCACCGCGACGAGATTCTCGATGGGACGACGTTGCCCAAGGGCTACGTCGCCTATACGCCGTGTTTCCGGCGTGAGGCGGGCGCCGCGGGCAAAGACACGCGCGGGCTGTTGCGCGTGCATCAGTTCGACAAGGTCGAGCTGGTGCGATTCTGCCTCGCCCCCGACTCACCGGCCGAGCACGAAAAACTCACCGCGCATGCTGAAGCGGTGTTGCAGAAACTGGAGCTGCCCTATCGTGTCGCCGTGTTGCCGGCGAATGACGTCGGCTTCTCGGCCGCTAAGACCTACGACCTCGAGGCGTGGGCACCGGGTGTCGGCCAGTGGCTCGAGGTCTCGAGCTCCAGCACCTTCACTGACTATCAGGCCCGGCGCGCCAACATTCGCGCCCGCCCGCGGCCAGGCGAGAAGCCCGAATTCGTGCACACGTTGAACGCGTCGGGTGTTGCGCTGCCGCGCACGATCGCGGCGCTGCTCGAAACCCACCAGCAGTCCGACGGCTCCGTGACCATCCCGCCGGCGTTGGTGCCGTATGTCGGCACTGACCGCATTGCCTAAGGGCGCGCTGCGCCGCGCCGGTCCCCCCGCACTCATCGCCGCCGCGTTGCTGTTCGGCGTGCTCTCGGTCGGGTACGCCTGGATCGTGGCGCGCCACCTCCGCAACGACGCGCGCGAGACCAGTCGCCTCCTCGGCCACGTCTTCGCCGGCCTGAACGATCCGCGCGAAGGCGCCGCGGCCGATGCGCTGCTCGCGCTCGCCGATGAAGTGCGGCGGCTCGGCATCCCCCTGGCCGTGACCGACACCGCCGGCCGCATCACCGCGCTCGACAATCAGCCGTTCGACGCCACGGCAAGCGATGCGACACGCCGCGCCTGGATCGCCGAGCTGGATCGCATTCACCCGCCGTTGATTCAGCCCGGCGTCGGCACGATCCACTACGGCGCGCTGCCCGCGGCCCGCGCGTTCACGGGTCTCGCGGTTCTCCAGGGCGCGATGTTTCTCTGTCTCATCTTGCTGGCGGTCTGGGCGATGCGCGAGCGCGTCGCCGCGGCGCGCGACCGGCTGTGGGTGGCGATGGCGCGCGAGTCCGCCCACCAGCTTGGCACACCCCTCATGAGCATCACGGGTTGGATTGATTACCTGCGGGAGAATCCGGGTACGCCGGGCAGCGAGCTGGTCGGGCATCTTGAAGCGGACGCGGAGCGGCTGCAGCGCGTCGCGAAGCGCTTCGAACGGATCGGCCGCCCCGCCCGGCGCGAGCCCGTCGGATTGGGTACGGTTGCCGAGCGCGTGGTGGCGTACTTCCGGCCACGCCTGCCGACGCTCGCCCACTCGGTGACGATCACACTGACGTCGCCGGGCGCCGGACCGACCGCGACCGGTGATCCCGTGCTGATCGAGTGGGCACTCGAGGTGATCGTGAAGAATGCCGTCGACGCGTTGAGCGGTCGGGGAGGCCGGATCGAGGTCGAGGTCGAGGTCGTTGATGCTCTGGCCCGCGTGAGTGTACGCGATGACGGTCCGGGTGTCGCCCCCGCGATGCAGCATCAGCTGTTCGAGCCGGGCGTCTCCAGCAAGACCGGCGGCTGGGGGATCGGCCTCGCGCTGGCACGCCGGATCGTTGAGCAACAGCATGACGGCCGGGTGTCGTTTCGGCCGGGCGACAACGGTAAGGGGTCGGTGTTTGTGCTGGAATTCCCGCTGACGTGACGCAGCCCTTACCCCTGAACTCCGCTCAGCGGGAGGCGGTCGAGCATCCCGGCGGACCGCTGCTCGTTCTGGCGGGGGCGGGGTCGGGGAAAACCCGCGTCCTGACGGCCCGGATCGCGCATCTCATCACGACGCTCCATGTCGCGCCGCAGCGCATCTTCGCCGTGACGTTCACCAACAAGGCGGCGGGGGAAATGCGAACGCGCATCGGCCAGTTGCTCGGCGCCGATCCGCGCGGGCTCTGGATCGGGACGTTCCACTCGCTGTCGGCCCGGTTGCTCCGCCGCGAAGCGCCGTTGCTCGGATTCGGACCGAACTTCACGATCTACGACTCGGACGACTCCGAGGGGCTGGTGAAGCGCCTCCTCGAGGCCCGGCAGCTTTCGACCAAGGTGTACTCACCCCGGTCGGTCCACGGCGTGATCTCGAGCGCCAAGAACCGCATGCTGACGCCCGAGGAGCTCGGGGGGGGGGCGCAAATGGATACGCCGCTGATCAAGGTCGCGGCCGACGTCTATGCCGCGTTGGGGCCCGCGCTGAAACAGGCCAATGCGATGGACTTCGACGATCTGTTGCTGCACCCCCTGACGCTGTTTCGGGAGCATCCGGAACGCCTCGCGTACTGGCAGGATCGCTTTCAGCACGTCCTGGTGGACGAGTTCCAGGACACCAATGCCGCGCAGTACCTCCTCGTCAAACATCTCGCGAAGCGCCATGGCAATCTCTGCGTCGTGGGCGACGACGATCAGGCGATCTACGGCTGGCGCGGCGCCGATGTGCGGCACATGCTGACCTTCCAGAACGACTTTCCCGGTACGAAGCTCGTGCGACTGGAGCAGAATTACCGGAGCACGCAAATCATCCTCGATGCCGCGAACGGCATCATCTCCGAAAACACCGCGCGCCTCGGCAAGACACTGTTCACGGAGAAGAAGGGCGGCGAGCCCGTGACGCTGCTGAGCAGCGCCGACGAGCGCGATGAGGCCGAATGGCTGGCGAACGAATACGCCCGCAACGCGGCGGATGGCGACATGGCGTACGAGGGGATGGCGGTCCTCTACCGCACCAACTCGCAGTCCCGTCCGCTGGAAGAGGCGTTTCGGTTCCGCGGCATTCCCTATCGACTGATCGGCGCGATCAGCTTCTACGAACGGCGCGAGGTCAAAGATCTCCTCGCGTATCTGCGGCTGGTCGCCAATCCGGCGGATGACGAGGCGTTCCTCAGAGTCGTGAACGTCCCCCGCCGCGGCATCGGCGACGCATCGCTCGCCGTGCTCGGCCGCGCGGCGGCCGGGTGGCAGAAGCCGCTCCTCGACGCGGCGCGCCGTGCCGGGAGCGTGAATGACCTGCGCCCCAACGTGCGGGAGGCCCTGAGCGGCGTCGCCGCGCTGCTCGATCGGCTGCGCGAGGCCGTGGGACAGGCCGACCCAGCCACCGCGCTCGAAACGATCCTGGCGACGACCGCCTACGAGCAGTACCTGGCCGAGGAAGGCGCCGAGGGGATGGAGCGGATCGAGAACGTGCGCGAGCTGATCGCCGGCGCCGCGGCCTGGGCGGAGGTCCAGGACCCCGAGGCGGCCGAGGGCACCGGCACTCCGGTCGAGCGCTACCTCACGCAGGCTGCCCTCATCACGCCCGTGGACGAGGACAAGGACGAACCGGGCGTCACGCTGCTCACCGTGCACATGGCCAAAGGACTCGAGTGGCCGATCGTCGCGCTCGCGGGTCTGGAGGACGGATTGTTTCCGCTGGGTCGGTCCGTCGAACAGCCGGGCGGCGTCGAAGAGGAGCGACGATTGTGCTACGTGGGCCTCACGCGCGCGCGCGAAAGGTTGTATCTCTCATGGGCGCGCACGCGGTACCGGAACGGCCGGCTGGAGCTCGCGGAGCCGTCCCGCTTTCTCGGTGCGCTGCCGCCGCAGGTCGTGGAGGAGCGGAGTACGACGCCGTCCTGGCGGCCGCTGCGATCGTCAGGAGCGATGCCGCCGCGGGCGGCACGGCCGCGAGGCGCCGCGGCGCGGCGGCTGCTGC
>Ga0307302_10000080_pt1 | contig 38576 bp, 33 predicted proteins | sample ER_DNA_183_FD_194490 | JGI IMG/M metagenome (GOLD analysis project Ga0307302, IMG submission 194490) | Bulk soil microbial communities from the East River watershed near Crested Butte, Colorado, United States - ER_DNA_183 | ecosystem: Environmental > Terrestrial > Soil > Floodplain | place...
GTTTACCAGCTCCCCGGGGCTTATCGCAGGTTACAACGTCCTTCGTCGGCTCTTGGTGCCAAGGCATCCACCGACTGCCCTTAGTAGCTTGTTGTTAACTACAAAGATGCTCGCGTCCACTGTGAAGTTCTCAAGATGCGGGCGACAAACGGGCCGGCGCCTCAGGCGCCGGTATTCCGCTCCGCTCGAAGGTCAGATGCGTAAGCGACCGAACCCTCAGGACTCAACAGCGTGCTTGGGCAATTTCGAATTCTCCGTCGAGGTTCCACTCCTGATAGTCAGGAAGTACTGACGACGAGTCTGACGAGGAGGCCTACTGGTCAATGTTCCACATTCCGGTGCCTACTCGGCTCCAGTCGAAAGCTGGAGAACCGAGTGCATGGACAGATCTTAGATCTGCCAAATGGCTCCTTAGAAAGGAGGTGATCCAGCCGCACCTTCCGGTACGGCTACCTTGTTACGACTTAGTCCTAATCGCCAGTCCCACCTTCGACGGCTCCCTCCACAAGGGTTGGGCCACCGGCTTCGGGTGTTACCGACTTTCATGACTTGACGGGCGGTGTGTACAAGGCCCGGGAACGTATTCACCGCAGCGTTGCTGATCTGCGATTACTAGCGACTCCGACTTCATGGGGTCGAGTTGCAGACCCCAATCCGAACTGAGACTGGCTTTTTGGGATTCGCTCGACCTTGCGGTTTTGCAGCCCTTTGTACCAGCCATTGTAGCATGCGTGAAGCCCTGGACTTAAGGGGCATGATGACTTGACGTCATCCCCACCTTCCTCCGAGTTGACCCCGGCAGTCTCCTATGAGTCCCCGGCATTATCCGCTGGCAACATAGGACGAGGGTTGCGCTCGTTGCGGGACTTAACCCAACATCTCACGACACGAGCTGACGACAGCCATGCACCACCTGTATACCGACCTTGCGGGGGCTACATCTCTGCAGCTTTCCGGCATATGTCAAACCCAGGTAAGGTTCTTCGCGTTGCATCGAATTAATCCGCATGCTCCGCCGCTTGTGCGGGCCCCCGTCAATTCCTTTGAGTTTTAGCCTTGCGGCCGTACTCCCCAGGCGGGGCACTTAATGCGTTAGCTTCGGCACGGAGAACGTGGAATGTTCCCCACACCTAGTGCCCACCGTTTACGGCGTGGACTACCAGGGTATCTAAGCCTGTTTGCTCCCCACGCTTTCGCTTCTCAGCGTCAGGAAATGCCCAGAGAACCGCCTTCGCCACCGGTGTTCCTCCTGATATCTGCGCATTCCACCGCTCCACCAGGAATTCCATTCTCCCCTGCATCCCTCTAGTTTGCCCGTATCGGAAGCAGGCTCAGGGTTAAGCCCTGAGTTTTCACTTCCGACGCAACAAACCGCCTACAAGCCCTTTACGCCCAATAATTCCGGACAACGCTCGGACCCTACGTATCACCGCGGCTGCTGGCACGTAGTTGGCCGGTCCTTCTTCTGTTCCTACCGTCACTTGCGCTTCGTCGGAACTGAAAGCGGTTTACAACCCGAAGGCCGTCATCCCGCACGCGGCGTTGCTGCATCAGGCTTGCGCCCATTGTGCAATATTCCCCACTGCTGCCTCCCGTAGGAGTCTGGGCCGTATCTCAGTCCCAGTGTGGCCGGTCGCCCTCTCAGGCCGGCTACCCGTCGAAGCCTTGGTGAGCCGTTACCTCACCAACAAGCTGATAGGCCGCGAGCCCATCCTTGACCGCTAAAGCGCTTTCCACCCTCGATGATGTCATCGAGGGTCGTATCCGGTATTAGCAGCTGTTTCCAACTGTTATCCCAGAGTCAAGGGCAGGTTGCTCACGTGTTACTCACCCGTTCGCCACTCGTGTACCCCCGAAGGGGCCTTACCGTTCGACTTGCATGTGTTAAGCACGCCGCCAGCGTTCGTCCTGAGCCAGGATCAAACTCTCCGTTGAAATCTATACAAAATCCGACACTGCTTGCGCGAGCGTCGGTTTGTGTGTCTCAACTCGTTCGATCGCTGATCAAAAGACCCAATGCTGGATCTATCTGTCAATCAATCAAAGGAATCCGAACTCGGAATCTGCCGAGGCAAAATCCGAGCACGGGGTTTTTGTGCATTATTTGGCATTGACTTTTAGCACGCTGTTGAGTTCTCAAGTTTCGGGAGCACACCGCGCCGGATCTTTCGACCGGCTTGGGGCAACTCATCTACATTAGAAGTGCGATCACTCCGAGTCAAATCGGTGTGTGTCGCGCTCCCTGAGCCGACATGAACCCGGCCGAGTAAGCCTCTGGAGGCGCCCGGTGGATCGTGACGGTTGGTTTCCGCGAGTCGGCCGCTGCAGCTCGTTGCTGCCGCGTCCCGCACCTCGCTAAGGCCTAGAGAACTTTACTCCTCCAAAGCCGGTAGGTCAACGTGCAACCGGGGCTACGACATCAGTTGCGCCGAATACTCACGGCGCCCACCGTTCGCTTGCCACGGCGCACAATCACATAACGCCCGTGCAGCAGGTCGTATTCCGCAAGCCGGGCTTCGGGATCGGTGACGCGCTGGTTGTTGACGTAGGCACCCCCCTCACTGATCGCGCGCCTGGCGGCCGACTTACTCGCGACGACGCCACCAGCTGCCAGCACCTCCGCCACCGTGGGCAGGTCACCATTGGCCTCCAGCTGGGTACCGCCAATCTCGGCCGCCACGTCATCAAGCACCGACTCCGACAGTTCCCGGAGGTCCGAGCGGCCGAAGACTGCGTCGGCGGCCTGGATAGCAGCATCCCGTTCCGCCGGTCCATGGACCAGCGCGGTGACGTCGTCGGCTAGTGCCCGTTGCGCCGCGCGCAGCTGCGGTGCTTGGCGCGTCTGCCGTTCCAGCTCAGCGATCTCTTCCTGGCTGCGATCACTGAACACCTTGAGGTACTCCACGACCTTTTCGTCCTCAGCGTTCAAGAAGTACTGATGTAAGGCGTATGGAGAGGTCATGGCGGGGTCCAGCCAGATCGTTCCGCTCTCAGTTTTGCCGAACTTGCTGCCGTCGGCCTTCGTGATCAGGGGCGTCGCCATTGCGTGGACGCGAGCTCCTTCGACACGCCGGATGAGCTCAACTCCGGCAGTGATATTGCCCCACTGATCGCTACCCCCGAACTGCAGGGTGCAGCCGTATGACCGATGAAGCTCCAGGTAGTCGAGCGATTGAAGCAGCACGTATGAGAACTCGGTGTAAGAGATGCCCTCATCGAGGCGGCTACGTACCACCTCGCGGGCGAGCATGCGGTTGACCGGAAAGTGTTTGCCGATGTCGCGCAGGAAGCCCAGGACCGACATCGGGCCAGTCCAGTCGAGGTTGTTGACAATCCGCGCGGCATTGTCGCCGGTGAAGTCGACGTACTTCTCAACCTGTGCCCGGATCCGCTCGACCCACTGGGCGACCGTCTCAGGGCTATTGAGCACTCGCTCGCTGGTTGCCTTGGGGTCGCCAATCATTCCAGTCGACCCGCCTACCAATATCAGCGGCTTATGACCAGCTCGCTGCAGGATCCTGGCCACAATAAGCTGTACAAGGTTGCCGATATGAATGCTGGGAGCAGTCGGGTCGAAACCGACGTAGAAGGTGACCGGACCAGCAGCAAGATGGCGGGCAAGAGCCTCCTCGTCCGTGGACTCCACAAGCAGCCCACGCCACTTCAATTCGTCAAGCACCGTGTTCACGGGGCACCACAGTAGCGCCGGTAACTAGCTGATCGCCTCGGCGACCGGCGCAGCCCGCGCAAGGCGCCGATCGGTGGTAATCAGTCGCATGCCCAGCCGCCGGGCCAGCTCCACATAGAGGCCGTCGACCAGGCGCAGCTCATTGCGCAAGGTCCATGCGCCGAGCAGGAGAGGTGACACCGCGTGCCGTTCGATGGGCAACTCCGAAAGCGCAAGGAGACCGTCAGCCGCCTCTACATCGTCGAGCCTGCCTGCTCGCTCCAGCCGTCCCAGCGCGGAGAGCACCTCGACATCGATGTGTGCGGGAGCGTGCCACATGGTCCGAGGATCTCTCTGGTCACCTCGTCCTGCTCAACCCGCAGTAGAAAAGCTCGCGGCTGTCGCCCTGCTCGGCAACGATCACACCATTCATTTCGTGGTCGAAGCTAACGCCCCGAACTGCGGATCCTCGGGTATGACGGCGTACGGTCCTCCGGATCGGTAGCTCCGGCGGCTGCGAGCGAAGGGGGCCAGCTAGGCATACTCGGCTTGATTCAGTGACGGCACGGATTTCGACATGCCCCAGATAGTCCGTATTTACTCCCATGACATGCTCCTTTCGACGATTTCGAGTAAGCATGGTGCCGAAGTGCTTCGCGGAGCCGCCTCGTCGCACACTTGTGGATGGGGCTCTGTACTGGCTGCCAGTTGTGGACAGCCATCATTGGAGAGGGTGTTATGCCCCGTCGAGCCATGCGGTGACTGAACTCATGGCATCGCCAACCTCATCGAGTTGTTCCCGGACACGCACGAGCGCCGTGCCGCCGCGGCCGGTGCGGCTGTTGATCGAGCCCATGACGCTGAGCACGGAGCAAACCTCGGAGGTGAGGTGGGGCGAGATATCCGCCAGGTCGTCGGCGCTGAGGTCAGCGAGCTCCAAGCCGTGAGCCTCGCAATGCCGTACGCAAGCGCCAGCAATCTCATGTGCCTCGGCGAACGGGATCCGCTGGCGTACCAGCCAGTCGGCGATGTCGGTGGCCAGGGAGAATCCCATGGGGGCGAGGCGCTCCAGCCGTTCACGATCGAAGGACAATGTCGAAACCATCCCGGCGACCGCCGGCAAGACGATCAGCAGCTGGTCGATGGAGTCGAAAATCGACTCCTTGTCCTCTTGCAGATCACGGTTGTACGCCAGAGGCAACCCTTTGAGAGTCGCCAGCAACCCCGCCAGGTTGCCGATCAATCGTCCGGCCTTGCCGCGAGTCAACTCGGCGACATCGGGATTCTTCTTCTGCGGCATGATGCTCGACCCGGTCGCCCACTCGTCTGCGAGAGTTGCGAATGCGAACTCATGGGTCACCCAGATGATCACGTCCTCACTCAGCCGGGAGAGATCCACCGCAATTTGCGCGCAGACGTACGCCGCCTCAGCCACCACATCGCGGGAAGAGGTGCCGTCGATCGAGTTGGCCACAGCGGTCTCAAAACCGAGCTCCACCGCGATCGCGGCTGGATCAAGTCCGAGTGATGTGCCGGCCAGAGCCGCCGACCCGTACGGGCTGACCGCCAGCCGGCGATCAAGATCACGGATCCGATCGCAGTTCCGCAACAGGGGCCACGCGTGTGCCAGCAGGTGGTGCGAGAGCAGTACCGGTTGAGCATGCTGCATGTGGGTACGGCCCGGCATGGCAACGCCAAGATGATCACGGGCCTGGTCATGCAACGCGCCGACCAGCTGGCCGAGCCCAGTCGCCACCGCCCGGAGTGCGTCCCGCAGGTACAGTCTGATGAAGGTCGCGATCTGGTCATTACGGGAACGGCCCGCACGCAATCGGCCGCCCAGTTCGGCGCCGACCAACTCAACCAGCCGCCGCTCCAGCGCGCCGTGCACGTCCTCGTCTGTTTCGCCGGGCCGGAAGGCTCCGGAGGTGACCTCCGACCCCAGCGCGTCGAGGCCATCGATCATCCCGGCGAGCTCATCATCGGTCAGCAATCCTGCATGATGTAAGGCCCTCGCGTGCGCACGCGACCCGGCCAGATCATAGGGCGCAAGTCTCCAGTCGAAATGCGTCGAGCGGCTCAGCGCAAACAGCGCCTCCGCTGGGCCGCTGGCGAAGCGGCCGCCCCACAGCCGGCCCTGATGATCACGAGTTGCAGCCGTCGTCTCTCCGGTCGAGTGAGAACGCGGCTCCGAGATCAAGACATGCTCGCGTCCCGGCGCGCCGCCAGTGTGCTCGACATGCCATAGAGACCGATGAATCCGCGCGCCTGTGACTGGTCGAACTTGTCGCCTTCGTCATAGGTGGCGAGGCTGAAGTCATACAGGCTGGTGTCGCTACGGCGGCCAGTCACAGTGGCCTTTCCGGCGTGCAAGATCATCCGAATCTCACCACTGACCGGCTGTTGCGCCTCGTCGATGAAGGTGTCGAGCGCGCGCTTGAGTGGTGAATACCACTGCCCGTCATAAACAAGCTCGCCCCAGCGCTGGTCGATGCCACGCTTGTAGCGCGCGAGCTCACGCTCGACCGTGACATTCTCCAGCTCCTTGTGAGCAGTGATCAACGCGACCGCGCCGGGCGCCTCGTAGACCTCTCGGCTCTTGATCCCGACGAGCCGGTCCTCCACCATGTCCAGCCGGCCCACACCGTGCGCACCAGCGCGCTCGTTGAGAATCTGGATGGCCTGCAGCATGGAAACCTTCTCGTTGTCGATCGCGATCGGGTTGCCCGCCTCGAACGTGATCATCACCTCGTCAGGCTCGCGCGGGGTGGCAGGGTTCGCGGTGTAGGCGTAGACGTCCTCGATGGGTGCATTCCAGATGTCCTCGAGGAAGCCGGTCTCCACGGCGCGGCCCCAGACATTCTGGTCGATCGAGTACGGCGAGGACTTGCTCTGCTGGATAGGCAGGCCCCTCTCCTCGGCGTACGCGATTGCCTTCTCGCGCGTCCACGCATAATCGCGAACGGGAGCGATCACGGCCAGCTCAGGCGCGAGATTGGCTATGCCCACCTCGAAGCGCACCTGGTCATTGCCCTTACCGGTGCAACCATGCGAGACCACCGTTGCGCCATGCACCCTGGCCGCTTCAGCAAGATGCCGCACGATCAGTGGCCGGGACAGAGCGCTCACCAGTGGATAGCGATCCATATAGAGCGCGTTGGCACGCAGCGCTGGTCGGCAGAAGTCTTCGGCGAACTCGTCCTTGGCATCGACCACGACAGCGTCGACCGCGCCACAATCCAGAGCGCGCTGGCGGATGACCTCCATGTCCTCCCCGCCCTGGCCGACGTCGACGGCCACTGCCACCACCTCTCGGCCTGTTTCCTCGGCCAGCCAGCCGATGCACACACTGGTGTCGAGGCCGCCGGAGTACGCCAGGACAATTCGATCACTCATTTGACTTCGTCCTTCTCACTGTGGATGGATTGGAGGGCTCCTGAGTCGTAGCCGGGCTTGCCGGTTCGGCTCATGATCAAAAATTGTTGTGCGATGGCGCTGCCACCGCTGGGGCTCCGGGTGATCAGCAAGATCGTGTCGTCACCCGCGATGGTGCCCAGGATGGACTCCCATCCGACCCGATCGACTGCCCCGGCGAAGTACTGTGCCGCGCCAGGCGGCGTGCGGAGTACGACGAGGTTGGCGGAGGCTTCGGCCGATACCATAATCTCGGCGCACAGCCGGGCCAGCCGCGCCTCGAAGCTGGCGAACTCGCCAACGTGCGGGGTCCGGTCGCCGCCCTCAGCCGGCACTGCGTAGACGAGGTGCCCACTTGAACTGCGCACCCGCAGGGCGCCAATTTCGACAAGATCACGGGAGAGTGTGCCTTGGTTGACCTGGACTCCCTCATCGGCCAAGAGTTGGGCGAGCTCGTTTTGTGAACGCACCTCCCGCTGCTCCAGCAACGTGATGATCTTGGCGTGGCGGGCTGCCTTGGTGAGAGATGGGCGAGTATAGATTGACATCTGCTACACCACCCTTGCTTGCTCATCGAGGAAGGCCAAGAGAGCTTTCTGTACGTGTCTGCGGTTCTCGGCTTCGTCCCAGACCGCCGACTGTGGTCCGTCGATCACCGCTCCGTCGATCTCCTTGCCGCGATAGGCCGGCAGGCAGTGCAGCACGATTGCCTCCTTGTCTGCGATCGCCAACAGAGCTGCGGTCAGTGCGTACGGCACGAAGATCGCTTCCCGATCACCTCGCGAGCTCTCCTGACCCATCGAGATCCAGGTGTCGGTGGCGACGACGTCCGCGTCAGCTACCGCTTCTTTGGCTTCCTCGTGCACTTGCACGCTGCCCCCGGAGCTGTTCGCCAGCTGCTGCGCTCGGACGAGAACCTCGGGATCGGGCTGAAACCCAGGTGGCGCACCGATTCGAACATGCATGCCCGCCACGCTTCCCCCAAGTAGGTAAGAATGCGCCATGTTGTTGGCACCGTCCCCGACATAGGCAAGCGTGAGTCCGGCCAGCTGCTGCTTCCGTTGCCGGATGGTCTGCAGGTCCGCGAGCACCTGACAGGGGTGATACTGATCGGTCAACCCGTTGATCACCGGAACGCCCGCAGCGTCTGCCATTTCCTGCAAGCGCTCCTGGCCTGAAGTGCGCCACACGATGGCGGCAACATGGCGGCCGAGCACACGCGCCGTGTCACTGATCGACTCGCCGCGACCAAGCTGCGAGAGGCTCGCGTCCATGATCATCGGATGGCCACCGAGCTCGGCAATCCCAGTCTCGAACGAGATTCTGGTCCGCGTCGAGGCTTTGTCGAAGAGAACCGCAACCGTCCGCGGTCCGGCGAGTGGACGCAGCCGGTACGGCTCGGCTTTGAGCGTGTCGGCGAGATCGAGGATCGCGAACTGCTCGGATCCGCTGAGATCGTCGTCGACCAGGAAATGTCTCATTCCGACTCCTCCGCAACCTGGTCGAGCAGGGACGGCAGCACACTGATGAAGCTGTCGAGCTCGGCCGTGCTGATGATCAGTGGTGGGGCGAGCCGCAGTACATCGGGTCGTGGGGCGTTGATCACAAAACCCGCTGCCAGCGCCGCATCGACCACAGCCGCCGCGATTGGCTCGGCCAATATCACGGCCTGTAACAGCCCTCGACCGCGTACCCCGGTGATCAATCGATGATCCAGCCCCAGGATCGCTGCTGTGAGATGATCACCGAGGGCCTTCGCGTGATCAAGAAGGCCATCGCGCTCGATGACCGCGATCACAGCCAACCCGGCGATGGCGGCGACCGGGTTGCCACCAAACGTGCTGCCATGGCTGCCTGGGCCCAACAGTCGCGAAGCCGGTCCAGTCGCGATACAGGCTCCCACCGGAAACCCGTTGCCCAAGCCCTTGGCCACGGTCACGACGTCGGCCGCGACACCCTCGTCCACATGGACCAGCCAGCTGCCGCAGCGGCCCATCCCGGTCTGCACTTCATCCATCCACAGCAGGGCGCCATGCTGATCGCAGATCTGCCGGGCCTGCGCGAGATAACCGTCGGGCGGCAGAACAACACCGTTCTCGCCCTGGATCGGCTCGAGCACGACGGCCGCCACCGTGTCGTCGACCACCGAGGCCAGTGCGGCTGCGTCACCGTACGGTACGAAGATCACCTCGCCGGGCAGCGGTTCGAACGGCATGCGGTACTTCGGATTGTGGGTGAGAGCGAGTGCTCCCATGGAGCGTCCATGGAACGCGCCCTCGGTCGAGATGATGGTGCTACGTCCAGTCATCCGGGTGATCTTGAAGGCTGCCTCGTTCGCTTCGGTCCCGGAGTTGGTGAAGAAGACCCGCGCCTCAGCTGCGCCGACCATGTTGCTCAACCGAGCGGCAAGGGCGACCTGGGCCGGGGTGGCGAAGAAGTTCGAGACGTGACCGAGGGTGGCAATCTGGCCAGTCACAGCAGACAGCACAGTTGGATGCGCGTGGCCGAGCGCATTGACTGCTAGACCAGAGAGCAGATCCAGGTACCGACGTCGGTCGGCGTCCCAGAGGTAACAGGCCTCGCCTTGAACGAACACGCGCTTCGGCGGACCGAAGGTGTTCATCACAGACTCGGAGTACGCCTCCAGCACCGCGGCTGAGGATGCCAAACCCGACAGCTCGCGACTTGTCCTCATCGGGTCGGCCGTCATGACCGCACTCCCTGCGGCGGTTCGACAGGGCCGCCCACGCGCGCTCCTGATTCTTCTGGTGCGCGCGGCGGGGGTCCAAGGGGGTCGCCCCCCTTGCTGATGGACGCGGCCCCGAACTCGCCGTTGTCGTATTCCTGTGGTGGGATGCCTTCGTCGCGGGAGAACACTCGGCTACCCAGGCGAACGAATCCGTCTTGGGTGACCATGGTGCCGATGCCGACGTTGGTGAAGATCTCCAGGAGTAGCGCATGCGGCATCCGGCCATCGACCACAGTGGCTCGCGTCAGGCCGCCCTCGATAGCGCGCAGGCAGGCCTCCATCTTCGGCACCATGCCCGATTCAAGATTGGGCATTAGATCACTCAGCTCGGTTGCTGACAGCTCGGTGATCACCTCGCTGCTGTTCGGCCAGTTGCGGTAGAGCCCTTCCACGTCGGTCAGCACGACCAGCCGTTCCGCTTTGAGCGCTACCGCCAGCGCGGCGGCCGCGGTATCAGCATTCACGTTGTGCACTACGCCGTTGAGGTCGGGTGCGATGCTGGCGACCACCGGTACGCTGCCTGAGCTGATCAGACCTTCGACGGCTTCGGTACGCACTGAGACAACATCCCCGACCAGTCCAAGATCGACTTCCTCGCCGTCGACCACGGTTCCCCGCCGCTCGGCGATGAACAGCCCACCATCCTCCCCGGACAGCCCGACCGCCACGGTGCTATGGGTGTTGATCAGCCCGACCAGATCTCGTCCGACCTGACCGACCAGCACCATGCGCACCACCTCTATGGCCTCGGGGCTGGTGACCCGAAGCCCGCCGCGGAATTCCGAGGCGATCCCCAGTCTGGAGAGCATCGACGAGATCTGAGGCCCGCCGCCGTGGACCACCACAGGATGGATGCCGCACCGCTTCATGAACACAATGTCCTGGGCGAACGCCCGCTTGAGATCATCGTCGATCATGGCGTTTCCGCCGTACTTGATCACGACGATCTTGCCTGCATAGGTCTCCAGCCAAGGCAGCGTCTCGGTGAGTATCGACGCCTTCTCCACTAGTGAGAGCGGCCGGGTTTCAGCTTGCTCCGGCTGCGGTCGGGAGTTCATGTCGAGTACTCCGCGTTCTCTTTGACGTAGTCGTAGGTGAGATCGTTGGTCCAGATGGTGGCGTCATGGCGGCCATTGCGTAGATCGACCTCGAGGTGCACGTCATGCCCGCTCAGGTCGACGAGTTCGCGGGGATCGCCGATGGAGCCGTCTCTGCAGACCTGCACGCCGTTGAAGGCGACGTCGATGCGGTCGGGCTCGAAGTCAGCCGTCGTGGTTCCAATCGCAGCCAGCACACGTCCCCAGTTGGGATCCTGGCCGAAGACAGCGCATTTGAAGAGGTTGCTGCGGGCGATTGCTCGACCGACCTGCACTGCGTCCTCCTCCGACGCTGCGTGGCGCACCTCAATGGCGATGGTGTGAGCGGCACCTTCGGCGTCGGCTAGCAGCTGCAGGGCGAGATCATGACAGGTCTCGCTGAGCGCGGCTTCGAAATCCGAAGCTGTGGGCCGCATCCCCGAAGCGCCGCTGCTCATCAAGATCACCGCGTCGTTGGTTGACATGCAACCATCGCTATCTATCCGATCGAAGCTGCGGCTGCATGCGCCCGCCAGCTGATCATGAAGCAGGCCTTGATCGACGATGGCGTCGGTGGTCAGGACCACGAGCATCGTGGCCAGTCCCGGTGCCAGCATGCCGGCGCCCTTGGCCATGCCGCCGATCGACCAGCCCTCATCTGCGAAGCTCGCCTGCTTCGGCACCGAGTCCGTTGTCATGATCGCCTCGGCGGCCGCCTGCCCATCGTCGTGGCTGAGCAGTGGAACCAGGTTGTTGATTCCGGCTGTCAGTTTGTCCATCGGCAGCCGCATCCCAATCAGGCCCGTAGAACAGACGGCGACATCAATGGCACCTACTCCGGCGGCATCCGCAACCAGCTCAGCTGTGCGATGTGTGTCGGCGAAGCCTTCCGGCCCGGTGCAGGCATTGGCTCCCCCGGAGTTCAAGATCACCGCTCGCAACCGGCCGTCGCTCAGCACGTGCTGGGACCAGATCACGGGCGCCGCCTTGACTCGATTGCTGGTGAAGACACCGGCCGCGGCATAATCCGGACCGGTGCTGAGCACCAACGCCAGGTCACTTCCACCACTACTCTTCAAACCCGCCGACAACCCGGAGGCAAGGAAGCCTGCGGCCCTGGTGACGCTCACGGTGCCACGCCTACCGTCGAGAGGCCGGTCGTCTCCGGCAGGCCGAGCGCCAGATTCAGACATTGCACCGCGGCGCCCGCCGTGCCCTTGGTGAGATTGTCCAAAGCGGCGACGGCTACCAGCCTGCCCGCATCGTGATCAACGGCCACCTGGACGTGAACCGCGTTCGATCCGAGCACTGACTTGGTCTGCGGCCACTGGCCTTCAGGCAGCAGATGGACGAAGGGTTCATCAGCGTACGCCTCGGCGTACGCGGCGTAGGTGCGCTCGGATGAGATCCCGGCCTGCGCCAGCGGAGCAGCGCACGTGGCGAGAATTCCACGAGACATCGGGACCAACACGGGCGTGAATGACACGGATGGCTCGGTGGCGCCACAGGCCGCGAAGTTCTGCAGCAGCTCAGGCGTGTGACGATGCACCCCGCCTACTGCGTAGGCACTTGCCGAACCAATCAGCTCGGCGCCGAGCAGATGCGGCTTCAGCGAGCGGCCGGCGCCTGAGGGACCACTGGCCGCAACGACGACGACGTCCCGGGCGGTCGTCAAGCCGTGCGTGATCGCCGGCAACAGCGCCAGGGTGGCGCTGGTCGGGTAGCACCCGGGCACGGCAATAGCTCGGGCGCCTGCCAGCTTGTCCCGCTGGCCGGGCAGCTCGGGTAACCCATATGGCCAGGTGCCGGCATGAGCCGACTGGTAGAACCTCTGCCACGCCTCAGCCTCCGACAGCCGAAAATCGGCCCCACAATCGATCACCAGGGTGTCGGCATGCAGTTGCGCAGCCACCTCGCCAGAAGCCCCATGCGGCAGAGCGAGGAAGACCACATCGTGATCAGCGAGCACCTCCCGGGAGGTCTCTGTCACCAACCGATCTCCCAATGGAGTCAGTTGTGGATGGTGCTGGCCAAGTGGTGTTCCCGCATTGGCGGCCGCCGTTACAGCGCCGATCTCCACTTGAGGATGGGCCAGCAGCAGCCGGAGCAGTTCTCCGCCCGCATAACCTGTCGCGCCAGCTACGGCGACCCGTACAGTCACTCGCATGACTATGCCATAGATGACAAAGTCATGCATATCCACGTCTCTCAAGGCGTGATGCGGTTGCATCTCGGAGTATTGATCCACAGGCCGAGGCTTGCAGGAGAACTGCCACGGATTGGAGCCGTCGCCTTCGCGTCAGCCTGCAGCGCACCCGTGATCTTGACCAGCGATCCAATGGATCTCGGCGTGCTTGCCGATCATGCTGAGCAATCGATCCTTGTCTCAACGACGTAGGTGCTTACGCCGAATCGCGCAGCCGGAACGCCAACCTTGTCTGCCATTCCCGCATGTCAGGCACTTCCGCCGGATCGCTGAGGCATTCCTCGAGCCGGCAGCCCCATGTGTTCCCGTCGGAGTCCCACTCCAAGCCGCGTTCCGCGGCCCAATCCAGCAGGTCACCCGTCGCGGTCACGAGCGTGTCCGGATGACCCGTGTGCACCACCGTGACGTAGCGGCCGGCAGGCAGCACGCCAGCGCGGATTTCCCCGTTGCCCTCGACCGGGCTCGCGACCGGGACTCCCGTCTCGAGCTCAAGTTCGTTGTCCATGTCGACGACGACGTATCTCCAGAAGGGTGGGCCCACCGGGGTAACGCCTCGGTCAGCCAGCCAGCCGAAAACCCGGTCCGTTAGTGGAGGAACCACCGAACCAAGGTCCTCCATTCGTACTTTCACGGGGATCGCCGCGTACGGCTGATCCGTCCTGGTTTCGATAGTCGGACTCTCACCCACGAGCAGACTCCTCTTCTCTTGAGGACTTAACCTCATCGGTTCTTAGACCGCACAGGGAGCCCGAACTCATCGTTCTGAGCTACAGAGTTCGCTGGACAGCTCCCGTGCGCTCGGCAGCGGCGGCGACGGCAGCATCCCGCGCCTCAGCGGCCTCTGCATCAGTAAGTGTGCGATCCGGAGCCCGGAACCGAAGAGCGTAAGCCAACGACTTCTTGCCGTCGCCGACCTGCGGACCGGTGTAGACGTCGAACAGCCAGATGGACTCCAGCAACGGTCCGGCTCCCGTCCGCAGCGCACGTTCCACTGCCGCGGCCGGCACGTCGACGTCGACGATCAGGGCCACATCCTCTTTAGCTACGGGGAAACTCGAGATCATCGGAATATCGCCACCGGTCGGCGCCGCGGCAATTAGCGCGTCAAGATCGATCTCCGCTGCAGCAGCGCGCGTCGGCAGCCCAAAAGCCGCACAGACCTCCGGGTGCAACTCGCCGGCGTACCCGATCCCCTCGCCCGTCGGCAGTGTGAACTCTGCGCACCGCCCCGGATGCCATGGCGGGTACTCTGCCGCGCCGCGGTCCAGCCGCAATCCGACTGCCGAAGCGGCTGCCTCGACGAACGCGATTGCCTGCTGCCAGTCTGCCGGGACTCCTGGTCCGTCCCAGCCCTCGAGGACCCACTGGCCGGTGAGCAGCGCTGCGAGGTGTCGAGGTTGCTGACCCAGCGCATGATCCAGTGCAGCAAGCTCCTCCGCGGAGGGCCGTTGCGTCACGGGTGGCCGCGGCGCAGCCTGCAGCGGATCATTGGCGAAGAACACCAAGCCCGCCTCGAAGAGGGCCAGGTCGTCGTTGCCGCGACTGCGGTTCCGGGCCACGGCCGCGAAGAGTCCCGGCAGTATCGAGGTGCGCAGGTAGGGACTGTCTTCCGATAGTGGGTTGACGATCTTGTTCAAGCGCCGGCGCTGATCATTGGCCGGCACACCCATCAGATCCAGGTCGGTCTCCGATGCAAACGGGAAGCTGAGTATTTCGACAAATCCGCGAGCGGCCAGCGCGACATTGATCGCACGCCGTGCCCGCTGGCTTCTGGTGAGGCCATTGCCGAGTGGCGCAGTTGGAACGACCGGCTCGATGGTGTCGAAGCCGATCTGCCGGCCAACCTCTTCGACGTAGTCATATGGATCGTTGAGGTCTGGTCGCCAGCTCGGTGGCGTGACCGTCAAACTGTCGCCATTGTCGATCACGGTAGCGCCAATGGCCTCCAGCAGCCGTACGACCGAGGAATGGTCGATGTCGCTACCGAGAATCCGCGCCGGCAGCGTGTCGGCGATGGTGGTGCTGGAGCGGGGTGGTACCGCGCCGCGTACGGTCTCCTCCGGCAGCAATGTGCCACCCGCATACGCCACGAGAAGCTCTGCCACTCGATGCGCGGCTGCGTAGCTGGCCTCAGGGTCAACGCCCCGCTCGAACCGCCGGGACGCCTCCGATGACAGCTTGTGGCGTCGCGATGTGCGCGCGATCGTCATCGCATCGAAGTGAGCAGCCTCGATGATCACATTATGGGTGTCTTGCGAGAGTTCGGTCGTGGCTCCGCCCATCACACCGGCGAGCCCGATCGGTCCTGAGGCATTGGTGATCAACAAGTCGTCGGGATGCAGTGGGCGCACGACATCGTCCAGAGTGGTCAGCTTCTCGTCTTCGGCTGCCTTGCGTACGACGATGGGGCCGTCGAGCAGATCGGCGTCGTAGGCATGGATTGGCTGACCTGTCTCCAACATCACGTAGTTGGTGATGTCGACTGCCACCGAGATGGAGCGCATCCCTGCGAGCTGGACGCGGCGGGCGAGCCAGCGTGGGCTGGGCCGACCGGGATCAATCCCGGTGACGGTGAGCGCGACGAACAGCGGGCAAGCCTGCGACTGCAGCTCAACCGGACAACCGTTCGTGGTTTCAGCGGGCACCGGACGGTGTACGGGATCGGTGAAGGCGACTCCGAGAGCCTGGGCCGACTCGCGGGCAATGCCGCGGATGGACAGGCAGTAGCCCCGATCCGGAGTGACTGCAATGTCGAGCACCTCCTCACGGAGGTGGAGGATCGGCGCAGCGTCGCTGCCCGCCTCCAGATCTGGTGCGTCAAGCACCAGGATCCCGGTGTGATCATCGCCGAGACCCAGCTCCTTAGCCGAGCAGATCATGCCGTCGGAGACATGGTCGTAGGTCTTGCGCGCCGAAATCCCGAAGCGACCGGGCAGCATCGCGCCGGGCAGCGCAACCACGACGAAGTCGCCAACCTCGAAGTTGTGTGCACCGCACACCACACTGCGCGAACCGGAGGGGTCATTGTGGCGACCAACATCCACCTGGCACCAGCGGATCGGCTTGCCGTTGGAGTGGACCTCGACCTCGTACGCCAGCACTTTGCCGATCACTAACGGACCGGTGACATCGGCGCCAACCTGCTCGACCGTCTCAACCTCCAGCCCAGCTCTGATCAGCGCCTCAGCGAGGGTACGGCCGTCAAGATCATCAGGCAGCGCGGCGTACTCGCGGAGCCAGCTCAGCGGCGCCCTCATTTGGCGTGCTCCTGCGCACCGCGGGGGTTCAAGGGGGTCGTACCCCTTGCTGTACTCATCGGGCGGTACCCACCAGCGCGCGGCTGAAGCGCACGTCGCCTTCGATCATGTCGCGCATGTCCTCGGCGTTGTTCCGGAACATCAGAGTGCGGTCCACGCCCATGCCGAACGCGAAGCCGGAGTAGACGTCAGTGTCGACGCCGCAGGCCTGGAGTACGCGTGGGTTGACGACACCGCAGCCACCCCATTCGATCCAGCCTTCGCTTTTGCAGGTACGACAAGGATTGTCGGGATCGCCGACTGAGGCGCCGTGGCAAACGAAGCACTCCAAGTCGACCTCGGCCGAGGGCTCGGTGAAGGGGAAGTAGTTGGGCCGCATCCGGGTACGCGTCTCACCGAACATGGCGCGCGCGAAATGATCAAGGGTTCCGCGCAGGTGGCCGAGTGTGATGCCCTTGTCTACGGCCAGTCCCTCGATCTGGTGGAAGACGGGAAGATGCGTGGCGTCGTACTCATCGGACCGGTACACCCGGCCTGGACAGACGACGTAGACCGGCAAATCGCGAGTAAGCAGCGCCCGCACCTGTACCGGCGAGGTGTGGGTCCGCAGCACAATGCCACCGTCCTCCGGCTCGACGAACAGCGTGTCCTGCATGGTGCGGGCGGGATGATCAGGGATGAAGTTGAGCGCGTCGAAGTTGAGCCACTCCGCCTCGAGCTCCGGGCCTTCGGCCACCTCCCAACCCATCGCGACGAAGACGTCCTCCATCAGAGCCATCAATGCGGTGATCGGGTAAAGGGCGCCATAAGGCTGCGTCTGGACCGGGAGGGTCACATCGACCCGCTCCTCGACCAGAATGCGAGCGAGCTCGTCAGCCTTGATCTGCTCCTCCCGTGCCTTGAGCGCCTCGTTGATCCTTCCGCGAGCCCGGCCCACGCGGGCGCCAACCTCTTTGCGCGCCTGAGGCGGTAACGCGCCGATTTCCCGGTTAGCGAGGGCGATGGGTGAGCGGTCGGCGGCATGTGCCAACCGGGCCTGCTTGAGCTCGGCCATCGAGGTCGCCGCCGCAAACGCCGCCAGCGCCTCCGCGACCATGGCGTCAACGCTCTCAGCATTCAGCGGCGTGACCTGAACGGGGTCGTAGCTCGTGTTCGGCCCGGACATGGCTCCCCTCGTGGGTGGACTGTGACGCACGATGCGCCTGGGACAGTCTAGGAATGTTGTCCACGCGCTGCTAGGCGTTTAGGGAGTGGACCCCTTTACGCCGCGTTGCGCGGTGGCGGAGGCGTATAGGAAGACGGCGGCGGCTGTCGAGAGGTTGAGGCTCTCGGCGCGGCCGTAGATCGGTAGGGCGACCAACCGGTCCAACGCGGTGCCGTGCTCTGGCGGCAGTCCCCACGCCTCATTGCCCATGACCCACAGGGTCGGTTGGGCCAGTTCCCCTGATCGTGCCAGGTCGTCGACGGTGGAGGGTCCGCTCGCTTCAGCGCCGAAAACTTGCAGGCCAGCTTTGCGAGCCAGGGTGACTGCGTCCGCGACGTCGACAGCGATCGCGAGCGGCAGATGGAACAGGCTTCCCGTTGTCGCGCGTACTGTCTTGGCGTTGTAGACATCGACGGAGTCCCGGCTGACCAGGACCGCGTCAGCTCCGAACGCATCGGCACATCTGATCACCGTGCCGAGGTTGCCCGGATCACGGACCTGATCACAAAGCACGACCAACCGAGGGTTGCCCGCGAGAGCCTGATCGGCAGGGACGTCGATCATCTGACACACAGCAACCAGACCCTGCGGGGTCACTGTCGCGGCCAACTCGGTCACGGCGCGCGCGGGGGCAACCGCAATCCGAATGCCGGCTTTGAACGCGGTATTCAGCAGATCGATGTGGCGGCCAATGCTGTCGTCGGCGACTATGAGCTCGAGCACCGTACCGGGACCGCATAGTGCCTCTGAGATGGCCTGGCGACCCTCCGCAAGGAAGCGCCGCACCAACTGGCGCTCCTTACGTCGCAAGAGCCGGCGGGCCGCTCGCAGCATCGCTTGGGACGCCGTAGCGAGATCGATCGCCTCGTCGAGAGTCGGCTCGTGTCGGCTCGAAGCCTCCACCGCGTCCGACGCAACGACGCCGTCTTGAGACAGTGCGACCTCAGGCGGCCGTGGCGTCGTTGGCCGGCAGGTTGGCTTTGGCTACTTCGACCAAAGCAGAGAACGCTGCGGAATCGGTCACGGCGAGATCAGCCAGGATCTTGCGATCCACCTCGATCCCAGCAGCCTTGAGACCCGAGATGAAACGGTTGTACGTGATCCCTTCCGCGCGAGCAGCGGCGTTGATCCGTTGGATCCACAGCTTGCGGAAGTCGCCCTTACGCGCGCGGCGGTCGCGGTAGGCGTACACCAGCGAATGGGTGACTTGCTCTTTCGCCTTGCGGTACACGCGGGAACGCTGACCCCGGTAGCCGGACGCCTGCCCGAGAACCTCACGACGCTTCTTGTGTGCATTGACGGAGCGCTTGACGCGTGCCATCGCATTTACTCCTTATGTTCTTGGGCGTGCGGCCGCACGCCTCGGGGGTCAAGGGGGTCGTCCCCCTTGCTCTGCCCATCGCAATGAGGCTCAGGCACTCTTGCCCAGCAGCTTCTTGGCCTTGGCGGCGTCACCTGGCGCGAGCACAGCGTCGCCATCGAGGCGTCGCGTGCGGGTGCTGGGCTTGTGCTCGTTCAGGTGCATCTTGCCTGCCTTGCGGTGCATGAGCTTGCCGGTCCCGGTGAACTTAAACCGCTTCTTGGCACCGGAGTGCGTCTTCATCTTCGGCATATGGATCCATTTCTTCTGTGCGCTCTAGTGCAGCGCGGATGACTTAGCTCAGATCTACGTCGGGATCAAGGTTGTCGGCGGGCCCACGACGCTTCTTTGCCACTGGCTCGGCGGCAGCCTGCGCCCGGCGATCCGCTTGCTCGGTCCGCTCGGCCTCTGCATCGGCCAGCCGCTCGGCTGCACGACGATCCCGCTCAGCCTTGGCGTCGGCTCGGGCCTCGGTCTTCTTCTTGAGTGGACCGAGGACCATCAGCATGTTCCGGCCGTCCTGCTTGGGCGAGGACTCGACGTAGCCGTACTCGTCGACATCGGAGGCCAACTTCTTCAACAGGTTGTATCCGAGCTCGGGTCGCGACTGCTCACGTCCTCGGAACATGATGGTGATCTTGACCTTGTCGCCGGCTTTCAGGAAGCGTACGACGTGACCCTTCTTGGTCTCGTAGTCATGGCTGTCGATCTTCGGCCGCAGCTTCATTTCCTTGATCACTGTGTTGGTTTGGTGGCGTCGGCTCTCGCGCGCCTTCTGGGCGTTCTCGTACTTGAACTTGCCGTAGTCCATGAGCTTGACGACTGGCGGTCGCGCCATGGGTGCGACTTCTACCAGGTCCAGCTCGGCTTCTCGCGCTAGGCGCATAGCGTCTTCGATACGTACGATGCCGACCTGCTCCCCAGCCGGTCCGACGAGCCGGACCTCAGGGACGCGAATTCGATCGTTGATTCGCGGTTCGGTGCTGATATGTCCTCCACTTGGTTGTAGTGAGTTGACCAACCAGGCGGCACCGAATCCACAGCCGGCGACCCAAACAACAAGGGTCTCCGCGTACGCGAAGACCCCGAAACCCGCGAGAGCGGCAGCCGTCGCCATCCTCGCAGACCGACCCGACAACTATCCTTTGGCTGACGCTGTGCGGGTGGGAGATCAGGCCTCCACTTGCGGATTCAGTGCACGACTGAATCGGTCGCAGTCAAGATATCACCGCGGGCCGGATCGGCCACATAGGAACCATCTCAACGCTCGGATCAACGCCCGGTTGCGATGACCTATTCCTCGCTAACCGCAGCTCCGCGCGCACCCCCTCACTCGGTGGCGGGAATGATCCAGCCGAATTGGCCATCGGCCAACTCCACGAGGCGATGGCCCGAAGCAAGCTCTCCGAGAAACTCACCTTCAATCACGAGCGCATTTGGCCCTGCCCCATCGATGAGTATGGATGTCAGATCCTCATTCCTGGCGGTCTGCGCCACGCGGTCAACAGTTACCGGTACCGGGCGCGCATCTGGCCGCCAGCTTTGGAGTGCATCGAGGCCGGTGAAGGCTAGCAGCGCTCGACGCCCGTCATGCGCCTGAAGTGTCACGACCGACATCTCAGCTTCCTTGTCTGATGTAAGTCCGGCGACCGTCTCCCCCAAACGAGTAGCAGTAGCCACGATCGGGACGAGCAATCGGTCGCCACAGAGCGCGGCAACGGCTCGCAGGTAGGCGCGTGGAGTCGCCTCGGCGGCCGCGGCTGCAATCAGACGACGGGTCTCAGCAGACGGTGCACCTGTGTCACCGGGAAATGGGGAGGCTGCCAGCCGCGATTGATGATCCACTCGTCCACCCTTTCGGGGGGAGTCGGGTGCTCTCCCCCATCGTCGCTTCATGCTGAGCGTGGCACATTGGGAGAATGCCTGCTGTTGACACCGTAGTGAGTCCGGGGGTCTCTGGCCAGGCGTAGATCTCGCAGAAACCCCCGCTGACTAGGCAAACGATCTACCCAACGGTACTCAGCGTTAACCGTGAATTCTCAGCGTCTCACGGCCATCTGACGGCCAGCAAGTTGATCAAGAGCCAAGTAAGCCAAACCTGGCAGCAAGGCGCATCATATGCACACAAGCGGCCTGGCCACGTGTGTCACCACCTGACCAGACCTAACGGAACCCGCCTAACCAGGAGGCGGAATCCCGCTATGGAAAACGTATCTTTAGCCGCTGGCCATGTCAGCAACGCAGATGTTTAAGCATCGAGCTAATCCGGCCCGGCACCAACCCTGACAAGATCATCATTAAGTGGCCCTGCGAACCACTCCCCGGCACTGAGGCTTGTCGAGGATGGCCCGGTGACCGGCTGAACGCGGGTCTGATCCGGCGCAATCCGCCATCGTTTTGTCGGGCTGGCGAGATTTGAATCTGCACCCCTTGACCCCCAGATCGGGCCTCCACGGTTGTCGAGCGTGAACCACCTCTCGCTGCCCTAGGTGTCCATGGTTGACCGTTGACGTGCGCTGAGTTCGGCCGTCGCGGTCCGTAGTTGGTCCGTAGTTTCGCCCCACTCCCATGGCGCGCTCGTGAGTGCCAAGCCCCGTCGGAGCGAGTGTCGGTTCCCCGCCTCCGAACGCCCGTTCGATACACGTTGCATCGAACGTCGACAACTCGGTGAGCTCGGCGACTTGGCGGTCGGCCGCGACCGCGGAGCCGACTCAGGGGTGATCACATCGGCAACCGAGCCCCGGAGGTCCCGAGAATTGGTGGTGACGTGACTACGCGCAAGGGCAAGTTGCGTCCGGCTCGGCGCAGGACCTCAGAGACCGTTGTTCGGACGCACGTCGTAGTGATTACCGCGCACGCTGAAGGCGGCCGGGTTGCGAGTACCCGACCTGAGGTCGACCTGATCAAAGCCGCAATTCTCTACGCCGACAGCGTCGAGGTCCTCAGTCTCGGCAACCAGCTGATCCGCAGCCTCGACGGCCATGCATCTGGGGATGCTACTGGTCCGCCAGAATTCAACGATCGCCACCTGGCGACAGCCCACGGCTCAGCGCAGCTGTAGCCGTACCTCCACAGGGGAACCGGCCACTAGTCGCTCTGCCACTCGGACGGACTTCTGGATCGGGAGCACATAACAGCGGTGCGAGCGCACGGGGAACAACGATGTCGCCCAGTGCGTAGCGCCAACTGTGACCAATACGTTGATCGATCCGACGGACGTGGCCGACGGGCCGTGCTTGGCTCGGATGTCCTTTGAGAGTTCTGCTGGCAACGTGACAAAGCCCAAGGGGGCCTCGCCGTCGTACTGCCAGAGTTCGCCACCGAACGTGTAATGCATGGACCGACCGGGTCTCTCAGTCGAGGCGGGCGACTGCGGCCCACCGAACATGCGTTTCCGTCGCCGCCTCAGCGGCCTTGCTACGCCAGAGGACCGCCATCGGTCACCTCCTAGACGCCCGCCTCGGCATCAAGAGCATCCGTGCTTAAACATGGCCTTGAGAGAGGGCGGCTTCGTAGAGTCTTTGGGCCCGATCCGTGCGACCCCTTTCCACGGAGCCTCCACGGAGCCGCATACACGAACATCCGCAAACAGCCGGCAATAATCCCGCATGGGCCGCTCGCATGGGCTGAGATGGGCTGGAGTCATCCCGGCGATCGACACCTGCCGCCGGTGTTAAGGCCGATGCTGGTGAAGCCAGGGTGCCGGCCGATAGCGCCGTACGGGCTGATCAGCTTGACAATTCCAGGTGGCGCGGACCGACCGCGGTGCCATTCAGGTCTTACGCCGCCACTGCCCCGAGCCGGCCCGCCAACCCACGAACCTACGGGCCAACCGGTCAGCGGCACCACGTACGCCGCACGATCATCAGCCCGCCAACCGCTCTCAGCGACTTTCAGGTTCTCCACAGGCACTAGGTGGACAACTAAGGCGAAGGCGGACCCAAGGCCGCCTATGGCCCCGGCGCCAAACGCGATGTCTCACCCGCTCGCCGGGGCCATCGTTCAATGGGGCGACGTCGTGATTCTCATCCCGTCAGCCGACCGCGCTGATTCTGAAACAAATCGCATTCGTTTTCATGACCATGAGCCAAAGGCCAGACAGAATGGCTTTTGCATAGGTCGCGTCGAGTTCGAGGCATCCGAGTTCTAAATCGACGATGTGCTGCGCTTACCGTGGCGGGTTGGTCCTACACCTGGACGCGAACGCCACCGACAGCTCTCCGCCGTTCCCGCTCGCGCAGGCGACTATTCGCTTATTCGGACGCGACGAGGACGGTGTGATTTCAATGGCGGATGCTGGAGCACGACACCTGGTACACCGCTCATGATCCATGCCATGATGGCGATACTGGGCGGTCATGCTCGAGGAGGAGGGCATCATGGGCGAGGCACGCGAGGTCATGGATCGACTCACCGCGGCCTTAGATGCCCATGATGTCAAAGCCGCAGCGGAGTGCTACGCGACAGACGCTGTTGCGGTAACACCTGACCAGGGTGAGGTTAGGGGCCGTGAGGCGATCGCCGAGTATTTGCGCCAGCTCACCGACGGATTCCCCGACGTCCGATACGAACCCCAGCATGGGCATGAGTCGGGCAACGTGGCGATCGACGAAGGGTATGTCGTCGGAACACACACTGCGCCGCTGTCGTTACCTTCGGGGGAGAGCGTTCCGGCTACTGGAAAACAAATCAGGGTACGGAGCTGCGACATCGCTAGCGTCGAGGGTGGGCTGGTCACTAACCACCGCTTTTACTTCGACCAGATGGAGTTTCTCGGACAACTTGGACTGCTGCCGGAGATGCCGTCCTAAGCCTCATCGGTCCGAGGGGCTGGTTGCACGGGGAGCATCGCGCAGTACCTCCGTACCGGCATGCTTCGGCGGCAGGGTGTTCACAGGGCATCAATGTGTTCGCAGGGCGTGAGGCATGCCGCCCCTCGTCCTAACTTCAATGGGCCACCTTGCCACCCGACAAGGAAGACTCGTTTCACCCCAATGCAGATGGTCAGAAGGCTCGAGGAATCAATACCGTGCGGCCCGCGGTCGTAACTCGACGCCCGGTTGCTGCAGGATCGTCAGCACCGTGGTCTTTGCGATACCGCAAGCCTCAGCAACTTGTCGACTTGTCTCGCCACGTTGGTAACGAGTCACTACTGCGGCTTGGAGCTCAGACGTGACACGTTTGCGGCGAGGTCCGGGAGCGGCATAGCGAGATGGTTCGACAGCAGCGTGCCCTTGCCTGATCGAGTGGGGTACCCGCGTTCAAATTCGGGTAACTCAGGACTACTACAAAAGCCTAAGCCAGAGACCCTTTCGTTGAAGCGACGAAAGGGTCTTGATCATTCTTGGCAGCAATTTGGCAGCAGGCGGGACCGCCTGATCCTGAGCCATCTCGACCTTCAGTGCGGCAAATGTTGGTGTCCCCTAAGAACGTCGTCAACGCCAGTTCATCGTGCGGGTACCGGGCGGATACCGGCGAGCACTTTTCCTCGCGAGGAATGCCGGACAACGGTTCCGACCGTGTCGTGAGCGCTGTGAGGGCGGACTGACGCCCACTCTCGCAGCGATTCCGAGCGCTTCCCTTTGCGCAGCGAGCGCTTCGGGGCATGTCGGAAATCCGCTCGATTAGCATCCGCACGCCGTTGGCATTGGCGACCGCGCTCGACACGAGATGGTCGCTGGCGTTGTAGACGCGCCCATGTTTCGGCCGACGTCACATCGTCGGGCTTGGGGGCTCGAACATCCGGTTGGCGGGCTCCGCGGTGACGGGTGGGAGACGGGGTGCCGCCTCCAATAGGCGTGTCGCGTCGGCCAGAGTGTCGCTCAGCACGAGCCGAGCGAGGACATCCTCGGACAGACTTCCTGCGACTGCGGATGCTGTCGCGCACGAGCGCTCGGACAATTGCCTGCTGATTTCCTCGATCCACCCAAAGGGCACGTCGATCGCCGGGGAGCCGGTACTCGTAGCACGAGCCCCTGATAGCGGTACGTCATCGGCGCGAGCGGGTGGAGCCTGAGGCCGGGGGGCCTGGCCGGCTGCCAAGATCGGCTTGCAGGTCCACGCGTAGACAGCGTTGTGCGCTCGCTCTACACGTCGACGCAGGCGTCGAAGACCAAACCAAAGCCCCCCGCCGCCACGACCCACGCTCGACGCGGCCGGCATCCTCGGCGTATGCACTTCCATCATTGGAGCGATGGCCAGTGTGACGAATCTGCGCCATGATGCATGTGAGAGGAACTCCCGTAGGGCACGTCACCACTCATGTTGGCCCAGGAAAGGAGCACACGATGGCACACGGACCTGGCGAGGACGGCCAGCTGGAGAAGGGCCTCAAGCAGCGCCATCTCACGATGATCGCGATTGGTGGGGTGATCGGCGCAGGTCTGTTCGTCGGCTCCGGCGCGATCATTGGCGAGGTTGGCCCGGCCGCGTTCATCACGTACGCCATCACCGGGGTCTTGATCGTCATGGTCATGCGGATGCTCGGCGAGATGGCTGTTGCGAATCCCTCAACCGGGTCATTCGCCGACTACGCCCGGCAGTCCCTCGGCGGCTGGGCGGGGTTCAGCGTCGGTTGGCTGTACTGGTACTTCTGGGTCATCGTGGTCGGCTTCGAGGCGGTCGCGGGCGCGGGAATACTGCAGCGTTGGCTGCCGAACGTACCGCTTTGGGTTCTGGCGTTGATCCTCATGGGGTTGATGACGGCGACCAACCTGTTCTCGGTGACCTCCTACGGGGAGTTCGAGTATTGGTTCGCCGGCGTGAAGGTCTTCGCGATCGTTGCCTTCATCGCACTCGGCACGCTGTTCGTTCTCGGGCTATGGCCGGGCCGGAACCTCGACTTTTCAAACCTGACCGCACACGGCGGTTTCTTCCCCAACGGTGTCGGTGCGCTGTTCTCCGGCATCGTCATCGTGATCTTCTCGATGGTCGGCGCGGAGATCGCCACCATCGCGGCGGCGGAGTCGGCCGAACCAGAGAAAGGCATCGTCAAGGCCACTAACTCGGTGGTGTTCCGGATCCTGGTCTTCTTTGTTGGCTCGATCTTCCTGCTCGCCACGATCCTGCCGTGGAACTCGACTAAACTCGGCGACTCGCCGTACGTGTCCGCGATGGAGGTGATGGGTATCCCGTTCGCGGCCGAGATCATGAACTTTGTGGTGCTGACGGCGGTGCTGTCCTGCTTGAACTCCGGCCTGTACACCGCCTCCCGCATGCTGTTCGTGCTCGCCGCTCGCCGGGAGGCGCCGGCTTTCATGCTGTCGGTCAGCAGGCGAGGTGTGCCGATGTGGTCGATCCTCGCATCCTCGGTTATTGGTTTCGCGTGCGTGATTGCGGCGTTTGTCTCCCCGGACAAGGTGTTCTTGTTCCTGCTCAACTCCTCCGGCGCGATCATCCTGTTCGTCTACCTGCTGATCTGCCTCTCCGAGCTGCGGATGCGGCCGAAGATCCCGCCGGAGCGGCTCAAGGTGAAGATGTGGTTGTACCCGGTGCTCACGCTGCTGACGGCCGCAGCGATCGTGGCGGTCCTGGCGTCCATGTTCGTCCGCGCGGATACCCGCTCGCAGCTCATTTTGAGCCTGCTGGCGTGGGGTGTTGTGCTGGTCGGGTACGCCGTCTTGCGCAAGACCATCGGGGAAGCGCACCTGTCGGAGCCGGGTATCGCCGCCGAAACCCGGGCGGACAAGTGGATGCACGAGCACGGGCCCGCGGCCGAGCTCGAAGTCGACGCCGCCGTCGGGGAGGGACCGCTGGATCCGGAACTCATCCGCCGGGTCCGCGAGGAGGGCTACGCCAACGAGGGCGTGTGAACTGCCTGTTGGTAGGTAAGGGCGGCGGTGTGCCGCGGTGACGTAGACCCAAATAGGCGGCGGTCTGGTCGACGTCGAGGTCTTCGTCCAGGATCTAGGGGCCGCTGAAACACGTGATGCTCGGCATCATTCGGGTCACTGGACACCTTCGATGTGGACGGTGGCCTCCTGTTGCCTGCCAGTACACCGTGAGCGCCCCCACGAGCAGCGCGATTCCGGGCCGCGACCGTGCCCGTTGAGGCCGAGCGGGGCGGCGAGGCCGGCGAGGTTGTTGTCCGGTGGCGCCCATGACGAAGAACCCGACCAGCTCGCCGCCTGCCGTTGACGATCGGCAGCTCCCGTGCCTAGCAGAGCAGGCATTGGGCAGCTCGATGCCGAACACGTGTCCAGCAGCTGTTGACGCACTGCGACCAGCCGAATGCCACAGCGGCGGTCGAGACGCCGTACTCCGGCAGCAAGCAGGCGCGGAAACCCGTCACCGCGACCCTCATGGCGCGTCGGGCAGGGGTCGGAGCACGACGACACCGACGCCCGTACGGCGCTGGCCAAGTCGGCGTACTACTCCGGTCCACCCGGCGACCACGCCTGCGATCACAAAGGACCAGAATGGTCGCCAGCCCGGCCATCGAATTCTTATCCGCCGCAACCGTGTGCGCGGCGACGAACGTGCCATCGACCAATCGAAGGAATGACCGTATCGTATCGGGCAAGTGGTGGCGTCGGTCCCAGCATCAGAGGGTGGTGTTCATGAGCCTTCTCAGCTGCCCATCTGGGGGTGTTGTGCGCCGATGCTCGGCATTCACCGCCACGGCGGCCACGGCTAGCGGCACGCGGTGCTTCGGCGCGGCGCCGGATGAGATCGGCCTGATCGGGGGGCGGAGTTCGGTCCGGCCCGATTCGCGTCCCGCTCGTCCGCGGGGCCACTTCATCGTCTGCTCATAACGATCGGAGGTGGAAGCATGGTCAACCATCTGCTGCTGTGGGCTGCGGACAATCCGCGACTTGAGCGCAGTGTCAGCAACAACAAGCTGTTCGGGAAGCTGGTGCACCGATTCATCGCGGGGCCAGAGCTGGCCGACGCGCTGTCTGCGGCCTCAGACCTGAATTCCCGTGGAATCGGCGGCATCTCCGACCTGCTCGGCGAGGGGGTGAAGGACCTAGCCGGCGCTGCTGAGGCCTCGCAGGAGTACCACTCGGCGATCGCTGCGATCGCCGAGAAGCAGATCAATGCGACGGTCTCGCTGAAGCTGTCCCAGCTCGGCCTGGTCCTCGACCCTGCGGCCTGCGCATCGAACCTGGCGATGATCTTGGACCGGGCGCGCGATCTCGGGGTGGGCGTGGAAGTCGACATGGAACAGAGCGAACTCGTGGACGCCTCGCTCAAGGTATTCCGGGAGGCCGCGGGGCAGCACCCGGAGACCCGTCTGGCCATTCAGGCAAACCTGCGCCGGACGCCGTCCGATCTGGACGCGATGGCGGCCTTGAAGCCGCGGATCCGACTGGTGAAGGGTGCCTACGCCGAACCGATCGACAAGGCTTTGCATTCCAAGAAGGAGGTCGACGCGCAGTTCAGGCACCTGACCAACTGGCTCTTCGAGCACGGTAGCTTCCCGGCATTCGGCACTCATGACAGCGACTGCATCGAGTACGCCGAGAAGGCTGCGGTCAAGGCGGGCGTCGGGCAGCAGGACTTCGAGATCCAGATGCTCTACGGCATCCGACGGGATCTGCAGGAGAGCCTGGCCCAGAAAGGCTACCGGGTGCGGGTGTACATTCCCTACGGTTCGTCGTGGTACCCATACCTGATGCGGCGGATGGCCGAAAAGCCTACGAACCTGGTGTTCTTCCTACGTTCGGTCGTCGGTAGCTAAACCCAGCCAACAGCACTTCTTCGGGAGATGACATGGATGCCGTGACGAATGTTCCGCAACCGGTAAACGAGCCGGTGCACGACTATGCCCCGGGCAGCCGCGAGCGGGACGCGCTCATCGCGCGGCTCGAGCAGATGGCCGCGGAGCAGGTCGAGCTGACGATGTCGATCGACGGTGAGCATCAGATGGGTGGTGGAGAGCCCATCGATGTTGTCCAGCCGCACAACCACAAGGCCCAGCTGGGCACGCTGCGAGATGCGACCGCCGACGATGTTCGGAGGGCCGTCGCTGCCGCCAAGGCTGCGGCGCCCGAGTGGCAGCACATGTCCTTCGACGACCGAGCGGCGATCTTCCTCAAGGCTGCCGACCTGCTATCCGGGCCCTGGCGCATCACACTTAACGCCGCGACCATGCTCGGGCAGAGCAAGACCTGCTATCAGGCAGAGATCGACACTCCCTGTGAGCTGGCGGACTTCTGGCGATTCAACGTTTCCTACGCCCGACAGCTGCTCGAGGAGCAGCCGATCAGCGGGAGCGGTGTGTGGAACCGCCTGGACCACCGCCCGCTAGAGGGTTTCGTCCTCGCGATCACACCGTTCAACTTCACTGCCATCGCCGGGAACCTCTCGTCGGCGCCTGCGCTGATGGGCAACACGGTGGTATGGAAGCCGGCACCCACCCAGCAGCTGGCCGCGCACTACACCATGCGCCTGCTGGAGACCGCCGGACTGCCACCTGGCGTGATCAACATGGTGACGGGCACCGGGCAGGCCGTCAGTGAAGTCGCCATACCCGACCCTGACCTGGCCGGCATCCACTTCACCGGGTCCACCGCAACGTTCGGACATCTGTGGGACTCGGTGGCCGGAAACCTGCGCTCCTATCGTGCCTACCCTCGCCTGGTCGGGGAAACCGGCGGCAAGGACTTCGTCGTTGCCCATCCCTCCGCGGACATCGACGTCTTGCGCACGGCACTGGTGAGGGGTGCTTTCGAGTACCAGGGCCAGAAGTGCTCGGCCGCCTCACGCGCCTACGTCCCGCGGTCGCTGTGGACGAGAGTGCGCGACGACCTGGTCAGCGAGGTCGACGCGCTCTCGATGGGCGACGTGACGGACTTCCACAACTTCATGGGTGCGGTCATCGACGACAGGTCGTTCGCCAAGCTCAGCGCGGTCATCGACCGGGTCCGCGGCGAGGAAGGCGTCGAGATCGCGGCCGGCGGAATGGCGGACGACACTACCGGGTACTTCGTGCGCCCGACCGTAATCGTGGCCGACAACCCTGAGCATGAGGTCTTCACCACCGAGTACTTCGGCCCGATCCTGGGTGTTTTCGTCTACGACGACGCCGACTACGACACGTTGCTGCGTGAGTCGGCCGCAGTTGGGCCCTACGGGCTGACCGGCGCCATCATCGCCCAGGATCGTGCGGCCATCGTCGAGGCTTTGGACGTGCTGCGATTCGCGGCCGGTAACTTCTACATCAACGACAAGCCGACCGGTGCCGTGGTTGGGCAGCAACCGTTCGGCGGGGCCCGCGGTAGCGGGACCAACGACAAGGCCGGCTCGATACTGAACCTGCAGCGCTGGGTCTCCCCGCGCACGATCAAGGAGACCTTCGTGCCCGCAACCGACTACCGCTACCCGTTCATGGAGTGACGGCACAGTGCCGTGACTGCGCGGACACCACAGTCATGGCCGACTCCGAGAGGGGTGTATGTCCGACCCTGAGAATGCGGACCTGCCGACGAGCCCACGGCTGCACGCCTACACCAGTATGTGGCGGCTGCGTGGCGACGCATGGGCATCGCTGGCCGACCTCACCCAGCGGTTGTCTGACGCGCTAACGCCTGAGGACCAACGGCCGGCGCTGCGCGATGAGGTCAGCGAGCTGGTGCGGCTGCTTGACCCGCTCGAGACCTACTGGGCCTACCCTGGCCGCATCCACCTGGAGCGGGTCGCCTCACTATGCGACGTGGGTGACTATGAGTCCGCGATGCAGATGGCCGACACCGTAACGCGAGTCATCTCTGGCAATGCCGAAGACGTCACCCAGCCCGAGCGGGGTGACGCAGCGTCGGCTGTTGGCCGGGTTGCGCATGACCCGCTCGGGCGGCCGGCGTTCCAGGTCCTGGTGGTGGACGACCTGCCCGAGGCAGAGCTGACCCAACTTCGCCAGGAGATGCGTCGACTGCGACGAGCCGAGGATCCATTCACCTATGAGCTGCTCGTCGTCCCGAGTTTCGAAGACGCGCTGGTGGCGGTGCTACTGAACTCCGAGATCCAGGCGTGCGTCATCCGGCCCCGCTTCGGTGTGGTGTCACGGCATCGACTCGACCACCTGCGCCGCTTCATGGAGGACTTCGACCCACACTCCGTGCAACCGCTCGCCTCCGCGGAGCGGATGCTGCTGCTCGGCGCGCAGATCGCGGAGCGACGGCCGGAGATCGACCTGTACCTGGTTGCGCAGATCTCCATCGAGCAGCTGGCAGGCGAGATGACCCGCAGGTTCCAGCGGATTTTCCACCGCGACGACTACCTGGAGCTGCATCTGTCGATTCTGCGGGGAGTCGCCACCCGCTACGAGATGCCGTTCTTCACCGCGTTGCGCGGCTATAGCCGTCAACCGACGGGTGTGTTCCACGCGCTGCCGATCTCGAGGGGGAAGTCGGTGGTCAACTCGCCCTGGATCCATCAGATGAGCGACTTCTACGGGCTCAACATGTTCCTCGCAGAAACGTCGGCTACCTCTGGTGGCCTGGACTCCTTGCTCGACCCTTCCGGCCCGATCAAGAGGGCACAGGAACTGGCTGCGCGCGCCTTCGGTGCAGACAAGACGTTCTTCGTGACCAATGGGACATCGACGGCGAACAAGATCGTCGTCCAGTCCATCGTCACCCCTGGCGACGTGGTGCTTGTCGACCGGAACTGTCACAAATCCCATCACTATGCACTGATGCTGGGCGGTGCGCAGGTCACCTACCTGGACTCCTATCCGCTGAACGACTACTCCATGTACGGTGCGGTCCCGTTGGCGACCATCACCCAGTCCCTGCGCGACTACGAGGCGGCCGGACGGCTCGACCAGGTCAAGATGCTGTCGCTGACCAACTGCACCTTCGACGGCATCGTCTACGACGTCGAGCGGGTCATGCGCGAATGCCTTGCCATCAAACCGGACCTGGTCTTCTTGTGGGACGAGGCGTGGTTCGCATTCGCCGGATTCCACCCGATCTACCGGCGGCGAACGGCGATGTCGGCGGCGCGCAGGCTTCGGGAGCGGTACCGCAGCGCCGGATACGCCAAGGAGTACGCCGCAGCACGGGCGAACCATGATCTCGATTGTCAGAACCCCATGCCCGACCCGGACCTGGTCCGGATCCGGGTTTACGCCACCCAGTCGACCCACAAGACCCTGACGTCGCTGAGGCAAGGGTCGATGATCCACGTCCTCGACCAGGACTTCCACTACCTGAACGAGGAGGCCTTCGACGAGGCCTACATGACCCACACCTCCACCTCGCCCAACTATCAGATTCTCGCCTCGCTCGACGTGGGTCGAGCCCAGGCCGAGCTAGAGGGCTACCAGCTTGTTCAGCGGCAGGCGGAACTAGCGATGAACCTGTTCGATGCGATCGAAGAGCACCCACAGATCCAGAAGTACTTCAGGTTTCTCAGCACGCCAGACATGATCCCCGCGCGCTACCGCGAATCGGGGATCGAGCGCCCGCTGCGCGGAGGTTTCTCGCAGATGGAGGAGGCCTGGCAGCACGACGAGTTCGTCCGTGATCCCAGCCGCCTAACCCTGCTCATCGGCCCCTCAGGCATCGATGGTGACACCTTCAAGCGCAGCTACCTGATGGACAAGTACGGCATCCAAGTCAACAAGACGTCCCGCAACAGCGTGTTGTTCATGACCAACATCGGCACCAGCCGTAGCTCGGTCGCCTACCTCATCGAGGTGCTGTTGAAGATCTCGGAGGAGCTCGACGACGAACTCGCCCGGCTCGGCCCCCTGGGCAGGCGAGCCCGAGATCGGAGAGTGGCCGCCCTCACCACCAACCCGCCGCCGCTTCCGGACTTCAGCCGGTTCGCCGACCGGTTCCGGCACGACCCCAACAGCCCGGACGGCGACCTGCGGGCAGCGTACTTCCTGGCCTACGTCGCGGGCGCATGCGAGTACCTGCCGACCGAGGAGCTGGCCGCTCGCGTTCAGCAGGGTCGGGAAGTGGTCTCGGCGATGTTCGTCACGCCCTACCCACCCGGATTCCCGATCCTTGTCCCGGGCCAGGTCGTGACCACAGACATTCTTGCGTTCATCTCTGCCCTAGACACTCGCGAGATCCATGGATACCTTCCCGAGTTCGGTTTTCGAGTATTCACCGAGGCTTCGCTGCAGGGACCCGGGACACAAGACCCACCCGGCGGGGAGCAGAGCGCGCAGCCGCCCGGAGCGTAAGCCGGGTGGGCCGAGGAAGATCACGTTTTTCTTTGCCGGTGACGAAGTCGAGGCTGCCCAGGTGGGCGATCAGGTCGCGTTTCAGGCCGCGGGTGTGGTCGAAGTCCAACTCCTCGATGCTCTTGCGGGCCGAGAACCGGGCGGCGCGGATCCGGCCCTCTCCGCAGTGGGCGTCGCGGGCGGCAACCTTGCATTGCAGGCAGGCCGCCAGATACTCCTCATGGGACCAGGACTCCGCCCGCGCCCGCTCGGCGAGCCGCGCCGCCGAGTCTCGCAACGTGTGCGCATTCAACGCTCGGGTCGAGAAAACCAGCTTGCTGGGTAGGTCACGGTTAGCTGTCACCGATTTCGTCGCTGCCATCACGCCATCCGCCCTTCGGCGCCGGTAGCGATCCCCAGCGCGGTGTCGTATGCGGCCAGTGACCGGATCTCCACCTCGGTTTGAGCCCGCGTGGAGTCGATCCAGCGGGTGACAACCCAGGACACGGTGCTGCCGTGAGTCGGCCCGAGCCAAGAACCCAGCGACCTGGTTGTTGAAATCCTGCGGCGAGACGAACCGGCGGCCGGGCAGGAAGGAACGTTCCAGGTAGTCGTGCAGCCGCTTCACTAAACTTTTGGCCTCCGGGTCGGCAGGCTTGCAGAAGATCACCTTTGTGGCCACCGTGCCGCGGAACGCCTGGCATTCACCGGTCAGCTCGGGCGAGCTCGCCACCGGCCGACCCTCCCCGTCCCACATCAACGCTCGGGGCACCGCGCCCAGCTGACTGATTAACTGCCGCCAGCCGGCATACAGATCTTGCGCCGATCTGGAGGGCAGCAGTATTGCCAGCGCGAACCGGTAATAGCCGCACACCATGGTCAACACCGGTAGCAGCCCCGTGCTGCGCGTCTGGCCAAACCCGACCGGCAGCTCGACATCGGGGAACCAGAAGTCGCACTGGGCGATCTCACCGGCGGCATAGACATCCGGGGAAACGCTGTCACTAGCTCACGGATCCGCGGCTCGTACCCATCAACCAGTGACCCCAACTGCGCCCGCTTATAGTTCGGTGGCTCGTCACTGGCCAATGCCACCTTCACCGTGTTCCGCGACAACCGATCACCCGCGCAATCTCCGAGATCGACACGCCCTCCGACCGGCGCAGCCGTCGGATCTCAGCCCAGTCCTCCACGATCAGCACCTGCTTGCTCCCTGCCTCGACTCCGGCCAGGGTCACGGGGAAGCTGGTCAATTTCAGGTTCCTCACCGTGGTCAGTATTCAGTTGCCGCCGACATCGCGGGCGTATTCGACGGGCTGAACATTGCCAGTGCATGGCGCGAATACCGTCGCCTAGCGCGGCTCCTGCATCCCGACACTGGCAGCGACCACGACGTGTTTATCGAGCTGGGCGTGGGCTGATTATCTGGGGCGGATGCACGGGTTGCGAGCTCGCCGCTCTTAGGATCGTTCTACCGATCTGAGCCTCCGGCAAGGGCGATCATGAAGGAGTGTCGCATGGCCGACGAGTACGAGCGCCTCGCCGAAAAGACCGAACTGAGTTACGAGGAAGCTCTCGCGCTCAAGGAAGAAATTCGAAAACGCGGACAGATCGGAGAAATCGGCGCCGACGTTGTCCACCCAGCCAGGTGGCATGTTGTTACGCGGATGAGCAATTTCGAAGCCGCGAGTTTCCTGAATGCACCGCCGCCAACGCTACCCGGAGAGGCGAGCGTGACGAATCGGCCCGACGGGACAGTGGATATTTACTGGTTTGGGCCCTGACAGCGCTTCGGGCGTTCTTTGAAGGCTGCCGTGTCCAATTGTGTCGAATATTCGGCCGGTGTACGTGTACGGTTGTCGACCCGCCCGTATCTTCAGGAAGGCGGGCCGACCAGGGCAATGGCTGCGCAAGACCTGGAGACGACCCCGCCGTCGGTCCGCGGCCGGGCTAGGCCTGAGAGGGCGCCGACGGCGCATCGCAAGCGGCGCTGGTCGACATCACCGCCACAAGCCCAAGATGTCACTCTCGCAGCAGCGATAGTCGAACGGACCGCCGCGCGGGCTGCCCTGGAGTCGAGCAGGTGGCGCAACGTGGCGCCGCTGTAGCCGCTTCGCGCGAGCTGGGACGTACGCAGTGACCTGCTCCTCAAGGTGAGTACGCCTTCGCTCGCCAGCGCACGACCAAGGATGCCGACGATGGACTTGCTGACCGAGAAGCAGGTGCTTTGTGGCAGGCTCCATTGCGCCCGCATAGTGCTCGGCGAGATGTGATCACCGTGCACAACCATCCACTCCGTCGGTATTCGTGGCGGCCATGATCTCTCCGACAGTGCCGTCGCTCCCACCCGCGTCCCTGCAGGGCAGGTCGGTAACAGGTTCGATGCGCCGCTGCTGCGGGGCAGCCGGCTCTGATCCGCGCGAGATGAGTGCGGTCGGGAAGATCTCCGCGATGTGGCAGAAGGTTCAGCCGATCTGAGCCGCCGTTTGCCAGTTGTCAAGGGTTACTGGGAAGGGCGGGCACTCGCTGTGGAGCCGATCACCGCGACGTCACTTACTTCGCCATAGAGGGAGCCGTGGCCAGCGGCGCTGTGTTGGCCTCACCGCCGGCCAGCGGCAGGCCGGCGTATTGCTGGCGGATCGAGTCGATGAGATGCTTCGCACGGATGGTCAGCGTATCCGCCTCACCCTCGGTGCGCCGCTGCAAGCGTCCTTGGGTGACCAGCACCCCGAGATCGGCACCCTTCCAGCGGTAGTCGCCGGCGCCGTAGATGCGCAGGAAAAAGGCCTCCGACTCGTTCTGGAGCTGATGCCAGTCCAGCGCAGCTCGCCGGTAGACCAGAGCTCCTGAAGGGTCGTAGGAGTACTGCCCGGTCGGTGGGGCTGCGGTGATCAGCTGCACGACGGGAGAGGTCTCCTTGATCACCATCTGGCTCCACTGATCGACCGCAGCGAGTTCTCGCCATCGGGTGTTGATCTCATCGATGTCGAACTCGAAAGCGACATCGAAGTACTCCAGGAGGTGGAAGGCGAACAAGGGGATGTCTGCGTACGCGCCGGCGGTGACATTGGTGATCGAGGAGGCGCCGCTGATCCGAGGGTTGAGCTCCCCGAGGTAGACCTCGTCGGTGTCGGTGTCGACCAGTACGTCGACCTCGAAGAAGCCTCGGTAGCCCTCGGCGCCGAGCCGGTCGCCCAGCCGTGCCACAAGATCACCGGCCTTGCGGCGCAGCTCCTCGGTCAACACCTCCGGATACATCTCATTGCCGCACCAGCCGCCACGGTACGGGGTGAGCTCAGGATGCCCGGTCAGCTCAGACATGAACGGGCCCACGATCGTGCCATTCCGCGTGAGCACCGCCTCCACCGCAACCGGGCGATTGTTGATCCGCTTCATCACCTTGATCTCATTGCCGATTAGATCGCGCTGATTCCGCTTCCAACCAGTCTCATCGTCGATGAAGAAGGTGGTCTTCCCCGAGTCGCCGTATGCGGTCTGAACCACCAGATCCGTGCCGAGGCCGGCAGCCGACGCCGCATCCAGCAACCCCTGATACTCCTCGACGGTGACCAACACATTGGGCACGCTCGCCGCACCGACCTCATTACCGAGCCGCGTGGTGACGAGCTTGGAATCCAGATGGGCGCGGAGTTCGGCCGCCGGAAGGATGGGATCGTAGCCCAGCTCTTCGCAGATCCGCTCGGTCTCGGCATCGAAGAACACCATGGCAACCTTCGGTCGTTGGCCGTGCGGCGCCCGACGGGACATGTAAGCCCGCACCTCAGGATTGATCAGCAGCCAGTTGTTGATCTCCTCACCACTCTGAAATTCCACGTACGGCTTGTGCTTAGGCGTGAACACCCGCGGATGGGCACCATCCCAACCGTCGTAGTAGGTGACATAGGAAAAGTTGCGCACCCAGCGGTCGAGTCCCAACAGGTTGAATGGCGTTGCGCCCACGAAATAGACCGGCACCTCGTTGGTGCGAAAGAAGTGCCGCACCTCAGAGATGTTGCGCAGCGGGCGATTGCTGTGCACGAAGGACGCCGGTGCATATGCGGCATCGGTGCCGACGGTGATTTCTGCAGCTGGAGACGCCCCCAGCGACGCCACTGATGATGCCGGATCAGTATGAACTTCTGACGGCGACGTATCGCTCATAGTGTGTTGTTACTTCTCCTGATCATGGCCCAGGTGGGTGTGATGATGCTGCTGAATCGAGCCCTCGGGGATCGCGCTGCCCGATCGCTGAGCAGCGGAAGCAACGGGATCCCATCGCGTACCTTCCAGAAGATTCTTACGTTTCCGGCAATGGCGCACAAGCTCCATCCACTCGATGACGTCCACTTCGACTGCCTCCTAAAAGGCCTGGCGCGGCTCGCCTCAAAGTGACGAGCTATCGTCGCGGCGCTGGCAGCCTGGGCGGTTCAGATACTTGGCGTCGCGTTGCCACTCTTTCAGCACCTTCACTCGCAGATCGAGGTAGACCGGCGTTCCGAGGGAGGCCTCGAGCTGTTCGCGGGCTGCAGTGCTAATTTCACGGAGCCGGCTGCGCGATGGCCGATCACGATGCCCTTCCGCGAGTCGCGGTCGACGACTATCGAGGCATAGATGTCGAGCAGCGGCTTGTCCGCCGGTTGCGGCAGCCCAGTCGGCATGACGAGCCTGGTGTCGACGAGTAGCATCCGCCGGCACCGGCGCCTTGCGGACGGAGCAGGGATGGCCTCGGGGCGGCGAGGTCTTGTTTGACAACCGGGTCACACGCGCGCGTCGCGGTCTTAGCCCGGGACGCGTGCCGGTCCCACACCTCGACATCGACGAGGTCTACCTCGGAGAGCTGAACGCCGCATCTCCGGCTCATCGTCGATGACGAAACGTCACCGCAGAGACGAACGCCGACATCTCGCTGTTCCTGTTCCACGTGTTCGAGTACATCGACGTCGACTACCTCATCTACGAGAGCAGCGAGCGCTGGCGCCGGTCGACGCGTAGGCACAGCTGATCATGAAACCTGAACGATTCTGACATCCTCCCCGCCCCATGTGCGAAAGACGTACCACCTCGACGCCGCTGGCTTCCCGAGCGTGCGATCGGACTTGGCATGACATCGACGGTATCCGGTGGCATGTACGTCAGCGAGTCGGTCGAGCAGCCGCCGACCGTCGTCCTCCGCCGCACGTGAAGCAAGTGCTAACAAGAATTAGCTACGCGGCCTCGGCGTCGGGCCCGCTGGCAGCAGAGTGGCCGGGTCCTGGTAGGGCAGGCCGTGCGCTTCGGCCACCGGCCGGGAGACCAGCTTGCCGTCGAGCGTGGTCAGCCCCTTCGCCAGAACCGGATCACGCGCGGCAGCGCCAGCCACGCCGTGCGTCGCGACGCGGACCAAGTACGGCAGGGTGGCACTGGTGAGGGCGAGGGTGGAGGTGCGTGCGACGGCGCCGGGGATGTTGGCGACGCAGTAGTGCACCACACCCTCTTCGATGTAGGTCGGTTCGGAGTGCGTGGTTGGCCGGCTGGTCTCGAAGCA